>JAEEGH010000346.1_pt1 | contig 265937 bp, 209 predicted proteins | sample 9134181 | NCBI WGS metagenome assembly JAEEGH01 (sample SAMN16246544, study PRJNA631951) | gut metagenome | biome: gut microbiome; feature: rumen; material: DP-attached | host: Bos | place: Iran: Karaj | collected 2018-10 | reverse complement strand
CGAAGCTGCAGAACTGACGCGCGTTCTGGAAGCGTTTGAAGCCGCCGGTAATGGCAATCATGTTGATGGCGATGCGCTCTCCGATGCCGTCAATGCTGGTGAGAAGCTCTTTCTGTCGGGCCAGGACAGGGTCTGCCGCTACGAGGCCTTCAATCTCGGCGTCAATGGCCTTTATTTGCTCGTCTATAGTCTTGATGACTTTCTTCCAGCGTGAGCTCTTGTGCTTGTAATCGCCGGGTGCCATATACTTCTTCTGGTCCGTCAACTGAGCCTGATAACGTTTCTTGTCGGTCAAAAGGAACTCTCTGTCCGAGAGCAGATTCTTCATGGACACCAGCGCCGCGTCCGGGATGGCGTAGCGGACGGCCTTGTCGCTGTAACGGTAGGCATACTCGGCAATTCTCGCGGCATCTATCCTGTCATTCTTGCCCCGGGTAAGGCCCATGGAGTTCTTGATGCGGGTGGGGTCGTCCATCCAGAGGAAAACGTCCAACTCCTGGCAGGCGACAGTAAGCGGGTAGATGTATCGCCCCGTATATTCGGCGCACACGAGCACTTCGTCAACAGCCACGCCGAGCGTCTTGAACGCGGCTTTAAAGGCTCTCATGAGGACTTTCACCTCATTAGCGCATTCTTCCTCCAGGACGTTCTCCAGTCCCTTCCGGTAGCAAAGATTGCACTTTTCTTTGCTGATGTCGATGCCGACATGGATTTTTTTCATAACTTGCACTGCTTTTTAAGCGGACAGTGGACCGTCGATCCGTCACCTACAAACCTTATTGCATCTAAGGATATTCTTATTCAGGTCCTGGATCAACGGGCCGGGCGGGGCACAAAAGATAGATGGGTCTTACCCATTTGTGATGATTGAGAACCGCCCGGCTCCATTGTCCTTCGGTTAAACTTTCTTTATCGGCATAAAATTACTACTTTTGTTGTTACAAGTTTTAGAGCAGAGTAACGCTCTGCAAATCTAAGGTTTGTGGTTGATGAATTTGGATACCGCCATACAGTACCTCCCGGGCGTCGGGCCCAAAAGGGCGGAACTACTTGAGAAGGAGCTTGGAATAGCTACCGTCGGGGACCTCGTGCGCCTGTATCCATTCCGTTACATAGACCGCAGCAGCATAGTCCGTATCGCAGATGTCCACCCGGATCTTGCCCAGGTCCAGGTTCGCGCCACGGTTACCAAGGTGCGTCTTTACGCCAAAAACGGTGCTGAACTGCCTCCGGACAAACTGAAGTACAATCTTGTAGCCCGCTTAAGCGCCATTGTGGCCGATGAATCCGGTGAGATGGAGGTAGTGTTTTTCAAGGGCGTGAAGTGGATGCATACCCGCCTTGTTCCGGGCTCTACTTTCATCTTCTTCGGGAAGCCAGCCGTATTCAATAATCACCTCAATATGGTGCATCCGGAAGTGGATGCGCCGGATACATCGGCCACCGGAACCCTCACCGGAATCTACACCTCCACGGAGCGTCTCAAAAATGGCGGAATCACGGGACGGTTCATGACCAAAATCATAGGCACTGCACTTGAAGGAATACTTCCGGTTCTGCAGGATACCCTTCCGGATTACGTATTGAAAGAGAAGGGTTTAGTGCCTTTAACTTATGCTCTGCGTCAAATACATTTTCCTGTCAGTCAGGATGCCCTGGCCAAAGCTACATACAGGCTTAAATTTGAGGAACTCTTCCTCCTTCAGCTGAGTCTTCTGAAGCAGAAATACATCCGAAGCAGCAGCGCCGTTGGCCTTAAGATGCCGGCCGTGGGAGAAGCCTTCAACGCCTGCTTCAAGGCTCTTCCATATGAACTCACCGGAGCCCAGAAAAGGGTTATCCGGGAGATTCGTGAGGATATGCGTAGCGGCCATCAGATGAACCGCCTCCTGCAGGGAGACGTGGGCTCCGGAAAGACCATGGTGGCCGTGCTAAGTTCCCTCATTGCTGTTGGAAACGGCTACCAGGCCTGCATTATGGCTCCTACGGAAGTGCTTGCACAACAGCACTTTGCAAATGTCTCAAAGTACCTCAGGCCCACCGGCGTGCGGGTGGAACTCCTGACCGGCTCTACCGGAACGGCGGCGCGGAGGAGTATCCACGCAGGGCTGGAGGACGGAAGCGTGGGAGTGCTTATCGGCACTCATGCCCTCATTGAAGATACCGTCCAGTTCAAGGCCCTGGGGCTTGCCGTCATTGACGAGCAGCACCGCTTTGGCGTTGACCAGCGCGCCCGCCTGTGGAGCAAGGGCTATAACGGCATTCCGCCGCATGTCCTTGTGATGACCGCTACGCCCATTCCACGCACCCTGGCAATGACCCTGTACGGAGACCTGGACGTGTCCGTGATAGATGAGATGCCGCCCGGCAGAAAACCCATCACAACTATCTGTGTTGGGGAAGGAAAGCGGCACGCGATGCACAATTTCATCAGGGATGAGATAGCAAAGGGACGCCAGGCTTTCATTGTTTACCCGCTCATCTTTGAGAGCGAGAAACTGGATTACAAGAACCTTGAACTGGGCTATGAAGAGATAGTGAAAGCGTTCCCGCTGCCCCAGTACAAGGTGGCAATAGTGCACGGGCAGCAGAGCAATCAGGAGAAAGATTTCAATATGAGCGCCTTTGCTGCCGGAAGGGCAAACATCCTGGTTTCCACAACCGTGATCGAGGTGGGCGTGGATGTCCCCAACGCCTCCGTGATGGTAATTGAAAGCGCAGAAAGGTTCGGCCTCAGCCAGCTCCACCAGTTAAGGGGCAGGGTGGGCCGAGGCGCAGAACGTTCATACTGCATCCTCATGAAGGGTACCAAGGTTTCAAAGGAGTCACAGAAGCGCCTGGACCTTCTCTGCGCCACGGAAAACGGTTTTGAACTGGCCGAGGAAGACATGAAACTCCGCGGCCCCGGGGACCTTGAGGGCACCCAGCAGAGCGGTCTTCCCATTTCTCTTAATATCGCATCCCTTGCAAAGGACGGCATCATTCTCTCTGATGCCAGAGGCTATGCCCAGCACATCCTGGATCAGGATCCGTCTCTTTCACAGCCGCAAAATGCTCCACTTGCGGCAGAACTACGGAAAGACAAGTACGTCACAAAGGATTACTCCCAGATCTCATAGGTTTTGGGTGGAGGTTAAATCATTGACCCACACATAGTTACAGAGTTGTTTGGGAAAACCGGTAATCCCAAATAACCCTATAAGTCACTCAGTATCAGCCATATAAACCCCACCGCATCGGCATTACGCGCTAGAGGGTAAGGCAATGGCCTTTATCACGCGAGGGGCACTTATATATGCGCGCACGTGAGATTTTTTTGTTATATTTGTGAGATTATCACTTAAAACGCAAATAGAAAAACAAAATACGGTTAGTTAATAGTACTTTTTTATGGACAAATTCATCAACAATTACATCGAGGGCTTCATGGGCTCCGTTGTATCCAGGAATCCCGGTGAGAAAGAGTTTCACCAGGCAGTGAGGGAAGTTGTGGAAAGCGTAGCCCCCTTCATGATGGACTACCCCAACCTCATGGACCAGAAAATCCTGGAAAGGATAGTTGAACCGGAGCGCATCATCATCTTCCGCGTCCCCTGGATGGACGACCGAGGAGAGATCCAGATCAACCGCGGCTTCCGTGTCCAGGCGAGCAGCGCTATCGGCCCATATAAGGGCGGTATCCGCTTCCATCCCAGCGTAAACCTCTCTATCATGAAGTTCCTTGCCTTTGAGCAGACCTTCAAAAACGCTCTCACAACCCTCCCCATGGGTGGTGCAAAGGGCGGCAGTGACTTCAATCCCCGCGGTAAGTCCGACGCAGAGGTGATGCGTTTCTGCCAGAGCTTCATGACAGAGCTTTTCCGTCATATCGGCCCTAATACCGATGTCCCTGCTGGTGACATTGGCGTAGGCGGCCGTGAGATTGGCTTCCTCTTTGGCCAGTACAAGCGCCTGAGGGACGAATTCTCCGGCACACTTACCGGCAAGGGCATTGCATGGGGCGGCTCGCTGCTTCGTCCGGAGGCCACCGGTTACGGCCTCTGCTATTTTGCCGAGCAGATGCTTGCAACACGCGGAGAATCCTTCGAGGGTAAGAAAGTGAACATCTCCGGCGCCGGAAACGTGGCCCAATACGCTGCCCAGAAGGCAATGCGCCTTGGTGCAAAGGTCCAGACCCTCTCCGACAGCGACGGCTTTATCTATGACCCCGAAGGCCTCAACGAGGAAAAGATGGCATTTGTTTTCCAGCTCAAGAATATCCGCCGCGGCCGAATCAAGGAATACGTCCAGAAGTATCCCCAGGCCCAGTATTTCCCGGGAGAACGCCCCTGGCGCATTCCCTGCGACATAGCCCTTCCCTGCGCAACGCAGAATGAGGTTGAGGTGGCCGATGCAGAGAATATAGTAAAGGGCGGCGCAATCTGCCTTGCTGAAGGCGCCAACATGCCCACCACCCCCGAGGCAATCAAGATCATCCAGGGCGCAGGCCTCCTCTACTCCCCCGGTAAGGCATCCAACGCCGGCGGCGTAGCAACTTCCGGTCTGGAGATGAGCCAGAACTCAATGCGCACAAGCTGGACTGCAGAGGAAGTGGACCAGTACCTCCGCCGCATCATGAGTGACATCCACGCAGCCTGCGTAAAATACGGCACCCGCGAAGACGGCACCGTGAACTACGTCAAGGGCGCAAACATCGCCGGTTTCATAAAGGTTGCCGGCGCCATGGCCGATCAAGGACTTGTATAGAAAAGTATGACTGAAACCCTTATGGCAAGAAGGATCCGCCGGATCCTGCTGGTATGCAACAACTACGACAACTTCTCCCTGGAAGAAGACGGCCGTCTGGACATGCGTATCTCACGCGAGTACAGCGAGCTGAACCTCTCCGGCCCGCCCGTCTTTGAGAGGGTATCAACCACCCGCGAGGCCCTTCAGAGGGCCGAACAAGGAGACCGCTGGGACCTTGTGATAACCATGTACAACGTGGGAGAGGTGGACGTATTTGACTTTGCCGCCATCATGAAGGAACGTTCTCCGGAAACTCCGGTGGTCCTTCTCACCTCCTTCTCAAGGGAGGTGTGGCGCCAGCTTGAAAGCCGTGACCGCTCCTGCATGGACTACATCTTCAACTGGAACGGCTCCACAGACCTCATCATTGCCATAATCAAACTTCTGGAGGACAGCATGAACGCCCAGGCCGATATCCTTGAAGGCGGCGTCCAGGCCATCCTCCTTGTGGAAGACTCCGTACGCTACTATTCAACGTACCTTCCACTCCTTTACAAGCTTGTGCTTCAGCAGAACTCGGATTCCATCCTTGACGCCGTGAACGAAGACCAGCAGATCTTCCGTAAGAGGGCAAGGCCGAAGATCCTTATGGCCACAAACTACGACGACGCCGTGACCCTTTACGGGAAATACAAGGAAAACCTCCTGGGAGTGATCTCAGACATAGGTTTCGTGCTTCACAGGTATGACAAGCCGGCCGATGAAAAGCTGGACGCAGGCGTAGACCTCTGCCGCCTCATCAGGAAGGAAATCCCCAAGATGCCCATCCTCATGCAGAGCTCCCAGGAGAGCATGCGTACGGTTGCCGAAAGCATTGGCGCAGGTTTTCTCATGAAGCGCTCCAAAACCCTCACCCATGACCTTGGAGAATATATCGGCCGGGAATTCGGCTTTGGAGACTTTGTGGTAACTAACGCCCGCGGCCGTGAAACCGCCCGAGCCCGCAATCTTCAGGGGGCAGAGTCTATCATTGCATCCATCCCGGAGGCACAACTGGAAAAACTCCGCAGCAAGAATTACGTATCCCGCTGGCTTCTTGCCAGGGGTATCTTCAAGGAAGGGAATGCCCTGAAAAACACCACGTTTGAAACTACCGAGAAGTTCCGCGAGGCTGCCGTGAAGAGTATCCACTCCTACAGGATTGCCCAGAACCTTGGCGTTGTAGCGCGCTTTGATCCCGCAACCTACAACGACACCGTGTGGTTCTCCCGCTTTGGAGAGGGCTCCATGGGCGGAAAGGCCCGCGGCCTGGCGTTCCTGAACCAGATCCTTGACAAACACAAACTCTACCACAAGTGGGAAGACGTCCACGTGATGGTGCCCCGCACCCTTGTGATAGCAACGGAGTACTTTGACCGCTTCATCCTTGAAAACGGCCTCCAGTATGTCATAAACTCAGATATCCAGGACTCTGAGATACTCTCTGAATTTGTGTCCTCCAACCTTCCCATGGAACTTACGGAGGCCCTCCGCAGCTTCATCCGGGTGGTCCGCACCCCCCTTGCAGTACGCTCTTCCTCCAAACTGGAAGACTCCTACTACCAACCGTTTGCAGGAGTTTACTCCACCTATATGATTCCGGCAGTAGAGAACGAGGACCAGCAGCTGCGCCTTCTTTCAAAGGCAATAAAGAGCGTCTACGCATCTGTGTACTTTGCCCCCTCAAGGGGTTATATCACCGCCACCGGAAACGTGATCTCAGAGGAGAAGATGGCCATCATCATCCAGGAAATCTGCGGCTCTGAGCAGGACGGCTGCTTCTTCCCCACCCTTTCAGGGGTAGCCAGGAGCGTGAATTTCTATCCTATCGGCCATGAAAGGGCAGAGGAAGGGATTGCCAAGATTGCCTATGGCCTGGGAAAGGCCGTAGTGGACGGAGAGCAGGTTCTCCGCTTCTCCCCGGAATACCCCAAACACGTCCTCCAGACTTCCACCCCGGACCTTGCCATGCGTGACACCCAGCAGGTGATGTACGCGCTGGATCTCCAGCCGGAGCGCTTCAAGACTTCCCTGGACGATGCCGTGAACCTTTCCCGCATCCCCATTACGGAGTGCGGACGATTCCCTTCATTCAGTAAGGTTGTCTCCACCTATGACTATCAGAACCAGCGCATGGTGGACTCCCCCATCCCGGAAGGCCCCAAGGTAGTGAGCTTTGCCCACATCTTAAGGTACAACACCTTCCCGCTGGCCCCGATAGTGAAGGAACTGCTGGAGGTGTGCACCGCTGAGATGAAGTCCAGCGTGGAGATTGAATTTGCAGCAGAGCCTTCCACGGGCATTTTCAACGCCCTCCAGATACGTCCAATCTCTTCCGACAGCCTGAAGGCCGACGTAGACTGGCGAAGCATTGACACGGAAGGAGCCTTCGTGAACTCCTCCAGCGCCCTCGGGACCGGCTGGATTGAAGGCATTCAGGATATAATCTACCTCAAGGCCGATGTATTTGACAAGATGAAGACCCGGGAGATGGCGGCAGAGCTCCGCGAACTAAACGCCCGCATGAGGGCCGAAGGCCGTCAGTACATCCTCATAGGATATGGAAGGTGGGGCTCCAGCATCCCCACGCTGGGCGTTCCGGTTGTGTGGAGCGACATCTCTGAGACAAAGGTACTTGTGGAGTGTTCACTACCGGATTTCCGCGTAGATCCCAGCCAGGGAACGCACTTCTTCCAGAACCTAACCTCCTTCAATGCCGGCTACGTGAACGTAGACCCTTACACCAGGCAGGGAGACTCCCTGGACCTGAGTGTCCTTGACGCCCTTCCGGCTCAGGAAGAGACGCCCTGGATGCGTCTTGTGCGCCTTGAAAAACCCTTATCGGCCTGCGTTGACGGCCGCAGCGGCAGGGCTTTTTTGAAAATAGAAAAGTGAGATGAAAGAGTTTGAGATAGCCATCAAGATTGGACGCCCCATCCCGGAGGAAGACCTCAGGGCTGCCGCGGCCAAGGCTTTGGGCGTGAAACCGGACAAGGTAGGGCGCACGGTCGTCGTGAAAAGAAGCATAGACGCGCGCCAGGAACCTCTGTACAGGTATCGCATCCAGGCTTTCAGGGAGGGAGAGGAATATGTCCCGTATGAGGTGGCGCCCTACAAGGACGTACATGACGCTGAGCCAGTAATAGTGATAGGCGCAGGTCCCGCCGGAATGTTCGCCGCCCTGAAACTCCTCCAGAGAGGTCTCAAGCCCATCATCCTTGAACGCGGCAAGGACGTAGAGAGAAGGAAGGCCGATATGGCCAAGCTCTCCACAGAAGGCATCCTCAACCCTGATTCCAACTACTGCTACGGTGAAGGCGGAGCCGGGGCATTCAGTGACGGAAAACTCTACACCCGCTCATCAAAGCGCGGAGATATCAGGGAGGTTCTTTACCAACTTGTGGCATTTGGAGCATCTGAGGACATCCTCATTGACGCCCACCCGCATATCGGCACAGACCGTCTCCCGGAAATAGTCAAAAACATCCGCAGGTGCATTGAGGAGCACGGAGGTGAATACCACTTTGACAGCCGTGTCACGGACATAGAGCCAGGTTTCACTGTGAAATGCGGAGAAAAGGAGTACAAGGCCTCCAAGGTTATCCTTGCCACAGGGCATTCTGCAAGGGATATCTATGAAATTTTTGAGGCCAAGGGATGGGCGCTTGAAGCCAAGGGATTCGCACTTGGCGTACGCGTGGAGCATCCCCAGTGGATGATAAACCAGATCCGCTACCACGGGAAATACCAGCCGGAGATGCCCACGGCAGAGTATTCATTTGTGCAGCAGGTGGAGGAACGCGGCGTGTTCTCCTTCTGTATGTGCCCCGGAGGCATCCTGGTGCCGTCCTCAACGGAGGAAGGCACGGTGGTTCTCAACGGCATGTCCAACGCCGCACGTAATTCAAAATGGGCAAATGCCGGCGTGGTTGTCCAGATAGAACCCGGAGACCAGCCATCTGAATACACAGGTCCCTTTGCCCTTATGGATTACCAGAGAGATATAGAAAGGGCTATGTATAATTGGTGCCGTGAGCACGGTGCAAAGCACCCCTTCACCGCACCCGCCCAAAGGATGAAAGACTTCTGCCGAGGCATAGTGTCAAAGGAACTTCCCAAGACCTCCTATCACCCCGGCACACTAAGCGCACCACTTCATGAGCTTCTCCCGGAGCATGTCTCAATGAGGCTCAGAAGGGCCCTGCCGCAGGTAGACCGCCAGATGAAAGGCTATTACACCAACGACGCCCTCCTCCTTGGCACGGAATCCCGCACTTCCTCCCCCGTGAGGCTGCCAAGGGATCCCGAAACCCTTGAGCACGTGGACGTACCTGGCCTCTACCCATGTGGGGAAGGCGCCGGATACGCCGGAGGCATTGTTTCATCGGCCCTTGACGGAATTAACTGCGCTGAAAAGATTTAGAAAGAAATGGCAGACATCATACTTGGAATAGAATCGTCCTGCGACGACACATCGGCGGCAGTCCTCCGTGACGGGGTGCTGCTCTCAAACGTCATTGCGTCTCAGCAGGTGCACAAGGATTTTGGAGGAGTTGTACCGGAACTTGCCTCCCGCGCCCATGAGCAGAACATAGTGCCCGTGGTGAGCGAGGCCCTCCGTAAGGCCGGCGTCACCGCAAAGGACCTCACGGCAATTGCCTTCACAAGGGGCCCCGGCCTTCTTGGATCTCTCCTTGTGGGAACTTCCTTCGCCAAGGCCTTGAGCCTCTCCCTGGACATTCCCATGATCATGGTTAACCACCTCCAGGGGCATATCCTGGCCAATTTCGTGCGCCAGGAAGGCGTCCCCGTGAGGGAACCCGCCTTCCCCTACCTGTGCCTTCTGGTTTCCGGCGGCAACTCCCAGATAGTGAAGGTGACAAGCCCTACGGAGTACGAGATCCTAGGCCAGACCATAGACGACGCAGTGGGTGAAGCCTTTGACAAATGCTCCAAGATGCTGGGCCTGGGATATCCCGGAGGTCCGGTCATAGACCGCCTGGCCAAGCTGGGTGATCCAAACCGTTTCAAGTTTGCTATGCCAAACATCCCCGGCCTGGATTACAGTTTCAGCGGCGTAAAGACTTCCCTCCTCTATTTTGTGCGGGACCAGCTTGCCCTGGACCCTGAGTTCATGGAAAAGAACAAGGAGGACATCTGCGCCAGTTTCCAGAAAACCCTCATAGACATCCTCATGAAAAAACTAATCCGCGCCTCCAAGGAAACCCGCATCAGGGAAATCACCATAGGCGGCGGGGTGAGTGCCAATAGCGGCCTCAGGGAACGCATCACCCAGGAGGGCCAGAAGCGCCACTGGAATGTCTATCTGCCGGAATTCAAGTTCACCACGGACAACGCCGCCATGATAGCCGTGTCCGGATGGTTCCAGTATAAGGCCGGCGTACGTACGCCCCTTGACGTTGCACCCGTTTCCAGGATGGCCGATTTTTAGAGTAGGATGAAAAAAGGTCTCCGCATATCGCTGAAAGTCCTTGCCGGGATACTTCTTGTGGTCCTGGCGGCGCTTGCGGCCATGCAGTCCCCCAGGGTCCAGTCCTGGGTGGGCGGCAAGGTTGTGGAGAATCTCCGTGACAAGATGGATGCCGATATCTCCTTCAAGATGGTATCACTCCGTCCCTTCGAGGCCATTACCCTTGACGATGTAACCGTCATAGACCGAAATCCCTCGGTCCCCGGCTCCGACACCATCGCCACCATAGGATCCCTTGGAGCAAAGTTCTCCGTTATGGGCCTTCTGAACGGCTCCGGGGCATACCTCAGCCACGCCAGGCTGGAAAACGCAAGCTTCTTCCTTGTAATTGAACCGGACTCCCTGGGTGGGAAAAGCACCACCAACCTGCAAAGGGTATTCCGTATGCCGTCTTCCAAGAAGGATACTCCTCCCACATGGGGCAATCTCCTCCACGCCCGGGACCTTGTCATAAACAATTTCAGGTTCCGGATGAAAAGCCTCACCGCTCCGGACTACACCGCCGGGAAGATGGACTTTACAGACCTTGACGTCCTTGTGAACCATCTTCACGCCCGGAACATCAGTGTGACAGACAGCCACGTCACCGGTGCAGTGGACAGCCTTACCGCCGTTGAGAAGAGCGGCTTTGAGATACTTGGGGCATCGGCCCGAAAAGTGAAGGTAGGGACGGGGCGCGTAAGGATGGATGACCTTGACCTTAAGGAAAAGGACTCTGAGATTCATCTTAAAACCCTTGAACTGGACGGTCCACTTGACGATTACTCGGATTTTGTGGAGCGCATACGCATAAGCGGAGACATAAAACCGGGAACCATTGTCTCAATGAAGACGGTCTCATTCTTTGGTCCTTTGGAAGAGAGCATGAACTTCCGCGGCCGCGTCCAGGGCAAGGTAAGCGGTTATGTGAATGACCTCTCCTTCAAGGACATAGTCGCAAGGGACGAAGACCACAACTTCTCCGTAAAGGCATCCGGGCGCATAATGAACTGCACGGATATCCAGAACTCATCCCTGGATTTCAAGGTAAAGGAGGCAAAATTCACCCTGAAGGGCCTGGATGGCTTCCTCAAGACATGGGCGGGTGACCTTGACCTTGGCCTTGACGGCTTTGCCCCAGGAGAACTCTTCACATTTGAAGGCGCCGCAAAGGGCCCCCTCAACAGGCTTGGCGTGAATGGAGGCCTCTCTTCCCGCCTTGGTACCGCCAGGGCCGATATTACAGTGCGGAATACCGTTGACCCCAAGCGTCCAATCATAATTGACGGCGGCCTGCGCACCAGGGACCTCAACGTGGGTAAGATTGCGGGAATTGACGCTATCGGCCCCGTTACCCTTGTCTCAGGACTGGAGGCGTCACTCCCCAAGGGAGGAGGCATCAACGTGAGGATAGATTCCCTGAGGATTGACCGCCTGAATGCCCTGGGATACGACTACACCAATATTTCAGCGGCGGGAAATTACGCGGAGGACGCCTTTGACGGCCGCATTATTGCCGCCGATCCAAACCTGAATTTCCTCTTCCAGGGTAAGTTCAACCTGTCAAAGAAAACCAAGAACCAGGTGTATCGCTTCTACGCCTCACTTGGATACGCGGATCTACATGCCCTCAAGATTGACAAGAGGCCACAGTCAAAGATCAGTTTCCAGGCAACGTCAAACTTCCTCAGGACCGAGAGCCACGACATACTTGGAGACGTGAACATCTCCAACCTCACCCTTGTGAGCGCAACCGGCACCCATAACCTTGGCGCCCTCACTGTCAAGGCTCACGCCAATGAAAACGTGCACAGGATAAACCTGAGTTCCAGCTATCTGGAAGGCACATACCTTGGAGACAAGGCCCTCTTTGACTTTGTGAACCACCTTCAGAACCTCACCCTTGACCGTGAGCTGAGCGCTCTGGATACCACCCCCGCCCCCGCTTGGGACGGATCCACCTACAACCTTAACCTCAAAGTCAAGGGAGCCCACGACCTTCTTGATTTCCTGGCCCCCGGCACATACGTGGCAAATCCCACGGAACTGAGCCTGGGAATAGACCGTGAGGGTGTCCTGAAGGGCAGCCTGAAGAGCGACCGGATAGCCCTCAATGAAAAATTCATCCGGAACCTTAATCTTACCCTCAGCAATGAGCAGGATGTCCTGAAGGCCGATCTTTCATGTTCTGCTATCCAGCTTTCCAGCGGCGTGAAACTCAAGGGAAGCCGCCTGTCACTGTTTGCCAACGATAACCACCTTGGCCTGGGATACAGCTTTGACAACTCCGAGGAAGATGCCAGCAAAGCGGAGCTCTACCTGAGTGCAGACCTTGACCGCGACGAAAAAGACATCCTTTCCGTAGTTGCACGTGCACTGCCATCCAACCTCTACTACAAGGGCGCCGGCTGGGGTATTTCCTCCGGAGACATACGATACAAGGGCGGTGATATCAGCGTGGACAGGCTCCGTGCCATCCACGATGACGAACTACTTGAGGTAAACGGCGGTTACTCCCCCTCCAGTGCCGATACCCTGAAGGTGAGGATGGAGAAGTTTGACGTGGGAATTGTCTCCAACTTTATAGGGAACCTCCTTCCCATTGAGGGATATGCCAGCGGCAACGCCGTGGTGATATCCCCAGGCAGTCCGTTCCCCGGCATCGAGGCCGGAATTGTGTGTGATTCCACCATGGTCTCAGGCCAGAGGATGGGTACCCTGGCCCTGAACAGCAACTGGGACGCTCCTTCCAAACGCTTCAACATTGGAGCAAGAAGCACCCTGGATGGCCGCACTCCGCTGGATATAACAGGCTACTTTGTCCCGGAAAACCAGACAATATCGGCCCAGGCCATCCTGCAAAGGTTCAACATTGCCGTGGCATCCCCCATCCTATCTACTGTCTTTTCTACATTTGACGGGTTTGTGGACGGAGCTCTCACGGTTAACGGCCCCATCTCAAAGATAGACCTTTCAAGCCGTGACCTCAGGCTCTATGACGGCCATGTGGCGCTGGATTTCACCCGTGCCCTATATGACGTGGAGGGTGAACTTGCGGTTACTCATGATGTTATCGGCCTTAAGGAGCTGCACCTCAGAGATAACGCCGGCGGAAAGGCCACTGTCCGCGGAGATGTTCTCCTGAACCGCTTGCAGGACATTGGGACAGACCTCACCATAAGCCTTGACAGAATCAAGGCACTGGACCTGAGGCGAGGAGAGAATCCTACCCTTTACGGCACCCTGCCTGTTTCCGGCGGCCTCACTGTCAAGGGCCCGCTCAGTCGCATTGTGGTGAACATAGATGCTGCCACAAGCGGCCCCGGAGACCTCCATCTCCCCATCGGCGGAGCCAGCGGAGAAATCCAGCGGAAGATGCTTGTGTTCACGGAGGCGCCTGATGAACTGCAGCAGGATCCATATGAGCTCATGATGGCGGCGTCCACAAAGCAGAAGCAGGAGGATACCAACCTTGTGATAAACCTCAACGCAAGGGCAACGCCCGATGCCACGGTGTACATAGACCTTGGAGAGAATACGCTCAACGCAAGGGGCACAGGTAATATCGGCCTTAATATGGAGACCGCGCAGCATACGTTCGGGCTCAGCGGAGACTATACACTCCAGGAGGGAAGCTTCCGTTTCAGCGCCATGAATATCGTTAGCCGTGACTTCACCATCCAGGACGGCAGTTCAGTGCGCTTTAACGGCCCTGTCAATGACACGGACCTCAACGTCAAGGGCCTGTATATCACAAAAGCCAGCCTTGACAACCTCCTTACCGCAGAAAACGCACAAGGAGGCTCCGGAGGTGGCGGCCGCCGTACCGTGAACTGCGGAATTGACATTACTGGTAAGCTCAGTAACCCTGAGGTTCAGTTCTCCATAGACGTTCCTGACCTTAATCCCAGCACCAGGATGGCCCTTGACAATGCACTCAGCACGGAGGACAAGATCCAGAAACAGTTCATCTACCTGCTCATCGCCGGCAGTTTCCTCCCGGACGAAGACAGCGGTATCACCTCTACCGGGTCAGACATGCTGTTCTCCAATGTCTCCAGTATCATGAGCGGCCAGATTAACAACATATTCGACAAGCTCAACATTCCGCTTGATCTTGGTCTCAACTACAAGGCACACGAGGGCAGGAATATGTTTGATGTGGCCGTGAGCACGCAGCTGTTCAACAACCGCGTCATCGTGAACGGCGCCGTGGGCAACAAGCAGATGATAGGAAGTTCCACAAGCGAGATTACCGGAGACATTGACGTGGAAATAAAACTCAGCAAGAACGGAAACCTCCGTACTACCATATTCTCGCATTCCGCCGACCAATTCTCCTCCTACCTTGACAACAGCCAGAGGAACGGAGCGGGTATCGCATATCAGAAGGAATTCAACTCCTTCACCCAGCTGTTCAGCGAGATGTTTATGACGCGGCAGCAACGTGAAGAGCGGGCTGCAAGGCGCCTTTCCGGAACCGGAGTGCCTCAGTCCCTTATCCAGATTGATTCCACGGGTAAATCCAAAGTAATTGAAGATGGCTTTAACAGGTAAATTATATCTCATACCCTCCCCTCTTGGAGACGGTGCGCCGGAAAATGTCCTTCCTGCACCCGTGTTCCAGATTCTGCCACAGATAAAGCGCTATGTGGTGGAGGAGGTGCGTACGGCACGCCGTTTCCTGTCATCGGCAGGTCTCAAGGGACATATAGAGGAACTGGAATTCCACACTCTGAATGAGCACACCTCCCCGCAGGAGGTGGAGGCCATGCTTCCCCTCTTTGAGGACGGTGCCGCAGTGGGGCTCATCTCCGAGGCCGGCCTTCCCGCAGTAGCGGATCCAGGCGCCCGCCTGGTAGCCCTATGCCACCGCCACGGCATTGAGGTGGTTCCCTTCGTGGGTCCCTCATCCCTTATGATGGCGCTTATGTCCTCCGGACTTGACGGCCAGAGCTTTGCCTTCTGCGGCTACATCCCCGCCAAGGCCGATGAAAGGAAATCGGCCCTGAAGGCCCTTGAGAAGAGGTCTTACCATCAGACACAGATCCTTATCGAAACCCCTTACCGCAACGATTCCCTTTTTCAGGATATGCTTATTACCCTGAACCCTTCCACAAGGCTCTCAATTGCGGCAAACATAACCTGCCCGGACCAGTTTATCCGCACGCTTACGGTTGCGCAGTGGAAAAAGCAGCAGGGCTTCACAATTGGCAAACGTCCTTGCGTATTTCTTATCCAGGCCCAATGAAGATAGCTTTCACAACACTTGGATGCAAGCTCAATTACGCGGAGACATCCACTTATGAGCGCGGTTTTGTGGCCGCGGGCTGGGAGGTTGTGCCCTGGAGCAGCAAGGCCGATGTCTACCTTGTGAACACCTGCGCCGTCACTGAGACTGCAGAGAAGAAGTCCCGAAACTACATCCGCCGCGCCCACAAGACGGCCCCCGCCGCCCGTATAATTGTCACCGGCTGCTACGCAGAGCTTCGCCGTGAAGAAATAGAAAAGATAGAAGGAGTGTGGAGAGTATACGGAGCATCGGAAAAAAGCAAAATACTTGAAGATAATACCGAGAGTTATATTTTCGGGGCATATTCCACCGGTGAGCGCACAAGGTCATTCCTGAAGGTGCAGGACGGGTGCAATAACTTCTGTGCTTACTGCACGGTGCCGTATGCAAGGGGCAGGAGCAGAAACATTCCAATCTGCGAGTGCGTGAAGATGGCACGGGAGATTGCGGCGGCGGGAGTGAAGGAAGTGGTGCTGACGGGCGTTAATACAGGCGATTTTGGCCGTACTACAGGTGAATCCTTCCTGGATCTGCTGAAGGCTCTGAATGAGGTTGACGGAATTGAGAGGTTCAGGATATCGTCCATTGAGCCAAACCTCATAACGCCGGAAATTGTGGACTGGATTGCGTCAGGAACAAAGTTCCAGCCACACTTCCATATACCGCTGCAAAGCGGCTCAGATACGCTTTTAAGGCGGGTTGGAAGGCGTTATGACACTGAGCTTTTCGCTTCAAGGATTGACTATATCCGTAAGGCTATGGAAAGACCGGGAGGGCCAAAGGTGTTCTTTGGGATAGACGTGATAGTGGGGCTTCCCGGAGAAACCGAGGAACTGTTCCAGGAAACTTACACTTTCCTTAAGGAGCGCATCAAGCCCGCATTCATCCACGTTTTCCCCTACTCCAGGAGGCCTGGCACAAAGGCCGCGGAGTGGAAGGACCAGGTGAAGGAGAGCGTGAAGGCGCAGCGCGTGGCGGCATTAGAGGAGCTATGCAAGGAATTACACGCAGAGTTTGTATCGGCCAATAAAGGCATCCGTGAGAAGGTCCTTTGGGAATCTTCCGTGAAGGGAGGCCTAATGGGCGGCTACACCGGCAATTATATAAGGCTTGAAAAGCCGTTTGACGCGGCTCTTGTGAATACTCTGGAGGAGGTTGAGATATGACAAGACTGAGGTTTTTGGGAACTGGAACATCGCAGGGCGTGCCCATCATAGCATGCCAGTGCCCGGTGTGTAAAAGCCTGGATTCCCGTGACAAGAGGTTCCGGTCATCGGCCTTTGTGGAATATGAGGGGATGAATATCCTCATTGACGCAGGGCCGGATTTCCGCAGCCAGATGCTCCAGGCCGATATCCGTCACCTTGACGCCATCCTCCTCACCCACAACCACAAGGACCATACTGGCGGCCTTGACGATGTCCGCTCCTTTAACTATATAGACCGCAAGGCGGCGGAGATTTACTGTGAGGAAAGGGTCCTCAGGAGCCTTAAGAACGACTATGCCTATGCGTTTGAGGAGGAGAAATACCCCGGCGCTCCGGAGTGGCATGTCCACCTCATTGATGAAAGGCCGTTCCGCGTAGATTCCCTGGAACATTCCGGAGAACTGGTGTGGGTGCATGACAAAGGGTATTTTTACAGGCAGCCGGATGGCAGCCTCTCCAATACGGGGCAGATAGTGTCCGAGGCATCCTACGTGAATCCCAACGTAATCCCCATCCGGGGCCTTCACGGCCAGATGCCGGTACTGGGCTTCCGCTTTGGGAATATTGCCTACATAACGGACATGAGCCACATAGAGGAGTCTGAGCTTGAAAAGCTCCGTGGCCTTAAGCACCTCACCCTCAATACGGTGAGTTATCATCCACACCACTCCCACTTCTCTCTTCAGGAGGCCGTGGAACTGGCACAGAGGATTGGCGCGGAGCACACCTGGCTTACGCACCTGAGCCACACCTTCCCCACCCACGGGGAGTTCGTGAGAGAGCTAAGACAATATGGAAACATTGAGCCTGCATACGACGGGCTTGTGATAGAAGACTGATGAAAGAAAAAGTAATAATAGTTGGCGGCGGCATTTCCGGCCTTACTGCGGGTATATATGCGCAGAGGTCCGGGTTTGACGTCCTTATATTTGAAAAATGCGCTACGCCCGGCGGGGTTTCAACATGCTGGAAGCGCAAAGGTTATATGTTTGAAGGCGGTGTTCATTGGCTCAATGGCTCTGGCAGTGACCTTGACCTTCATAAGGTGTGGCGGGAGGTTGGCGCCCTTCAGGACAATAATCCCATATATTTCAAGGACCCCGTGTACGTTCTTAAGAACGGAAAGGCCGATTTAGCCATATACCGTGATGCGGAGCGCACGCTCAAGGAGTTATCGGCCTACTCCCCGCAGGACAGGAAGGCCCTGAGGAGCATTTTCCGTGACGTGAAGATGTTCCGCTACTTCCAGTCCCCTGTGGAAGGGGAAACCAGAATCCTTGACTATATCCGCATGTTCCCGGCCATTCTCATCACCCCGCGCCTTTGGATGCAGTCTATAAAGTACTACCTTTCACGCATCAAGGACGATGATGTCCGGACCCTTATGGAGGCCGTTGTGGCGCCGGTAAACAACGCAATGACGTTTGCATATACCCTCAGCGGCTTTTTCACCGGCGACAGCGGCTACCCCAGCGGAGGCTCCCTCAGGATGGCCCTCAATATGGCCGATACTTTTGTGAAGGCTGGGGGGCAGATCCGCTACAACACGGCCGTGGAGAAAGTGGTGGACGGAGGCGTCTATGTGAACGGAGAGTTAATGAAGGCCGATGCAGTGATAGTTACCGTAGATGCCCGTACCGCCATTGACAAACTCTTTGAAAAGCCACTTCAGGACGGCTGGGCACGCAGGATGAGGAAACTCCTCGTCACCAGCCAGACCGTATTTGTGGGAGTTGGCGTAGAGGCCGACCTTAATCACTACCCCAAGTCCATTGTGTTCAAGGTCCCGTTCAGGGACGGCGGAGTGGACGTTCCATTCTTTGTTGTGAGCAATTACGCCCGCGACCACTATTCACCGGAAGGCTGTACAACTGTTACGGCCCTCTTCCCCGGCTATTCATACGACTGGTGGAAGGCCGCAAAGGAAGACGGCACCTATGAGGCCAAAAAGGAAGCCATGGCCAAGAGGTTTATCGGCATACTTGAAGAGCAAATTCCTGAGACAAAGGGCAAGATTGCCGTTGTAGATGTGGCTACGCCCATAACTTATCAGCGTTACTGCGACACCTATGAGGGCAGCTACATGAGTGACTGGATGCCTTTTACACTCACTACAAACGCCCCCAACCGCTACCGCCGCGGCCTGTACTTTGCCGGCCAGCGCACGGCATATTCCGGCGGCCTTCCTCCGGCAGTGATAAGCGGCCGGCTGGCGGTGCGTCTCCTTTGCAAGGACTATGGACATAAATTCACCAAAGAATAATCAATCATTATCATATGGCACCTGACGTTATTAAAACCATTGACAGCATCAACGTGACGCTGAATGCCGGCGGGATGAACACTATCAACATCATCCTGGCCTTCGTGATGTACGGCGTTGCGCTGGGCATCAAACCCGGCATCTTCGTAGAAGTGTTCAAAAAGCCAAAGTCCGTGCTTCTTGGAATGCTGAGCCAGCTTGTGCTTCTGCCTGCATTCACCTGCGGCCTTGCCATCCTCATGACAGGATGGATTTCCCCCATGATGGCCATGGGAATGATCCTGGTGGCTGCCTGCCCGGGCGGAAACATCTCCAATTTCATGAGTTCTCTGGGAAAGGCCAATATTGAGCTTTCCGTGAGCCTCACGGCCATCTCAACGGCCCTGGCGGTGATCATGACGCCCTTCAACTTCTGGTGCTGGGGCAGCATCTACATGCACTTCGCGGGTGTCCACGGGGACATCCCCACCCTTGTCATTCCCCTCTGGGACGTCTTCAAGACCATCTTCATCCTTCTTGGTATTCCGCTTATCCTGGGCATACTCACAAGCCGGTTCCTCCCCAAGGTTGCGGCCTTCCTCAAAAAGCCCCTGCAGTGGCTTTCAATCGTGATTTTTGTGGCAATGGTGGTGCTGTCCTTCTCAAGCAACATAGATGCGTTCCTCCTCAGCGTGAAGTACATCTTCCTGGTTGTGCTCATCCACAACCTCCTGGCCCTTACCCTTGGATTCAGCGTTGCAACTGTTGCAAAACTCCCCTACCGAGACCGCCGCACCCTTACCATTGAAACCGGCATCCAGAACAGCGGCCTGGGCCTTGCCCTAATGCTGGGAACCAGCCTCTTTGCCAACTTCCCCCCTCACGGAGGAATGCTTGTCATTACCGCCTGGTGGGGCATCTGGCACATAATCTCCGGCCTTACGGTAGCAACTATCTTCAACAGAACCAGGAAAGATGCGTGAATTCTGGGATAAAGACAGGCTCTACAGCACTCTCAGGCGCTATGTAGATTTCACAACGCGCCGAAGCTACCGCCACCTCACCGTGGAGGGGAAGCTCCCTCCGGATAATGACGGCATAGCCACAATCTATGCTCCAAACCACACCAATACGCTAATGGACGCGCTGGTGGTGCTGCAGTTAAGGCGCGGCGGCACCCTCTTCGGCGCCAGGGCCGATGTCTTCCGAAAACCCGCCATAGCCCGCATCCTGCATTTCCTCAAGATGCTCCCGCTTGCCCGTCACAACCGCGACAAGGCGGAGGAAGTGGCCCATAACCGCATTGCCTTCGATGAGATTGACCGTGCACTCTCTCACGGGCTCCCCTTCTGCCTTTTCCCTGAAGGGCGCCACAGGCCCATGCACTCCCTTCTTCCCATGCGCCGCGGCATAGCCACTATGGCCTTCAGAAGCGCATCGGAGCGCCCTACACGGATTGTCCCCATCGGCATAGATTATTCCGACTGGTTCCGCTACAGGGGTGAAGCAGTTGTGCGCATCGGAGAACCCTTAAACGTGAATGAGTTCGCCGCCTCCATACCTCAGGGCATCCCCGACAGCGAGCGTGACGCCTTCCTCCAGGAAGAGATGTACCGCCGCCTTTCCTCCCTCATCTTCTTCATTCCGGATGATGAGCATTATGAGGAGACCCTGGCCGATATCCGCGCTTCCCACCCCGCTCCCGCCAGATGGCCCCGCATCCTCCTCGCAGCCGTCACCTTCCCCTTCTGGCTGGTGTTTGCGGTTCTATCGGCCCCGCTGTGGGTTCTTGCAGAGATCCTTTGCCGCAGGATGGTCAAGGATCCTGCTTTCCAGAACACCACCCGCTTTGGCGTGAGGCTCATCCTCTGGCCCCTGTGGGCACTGATCTGGCTCATTATCGGCCTATGCACCATGCCCTGGTGGGGCGCCCTCCTGCTTCTTGCAGCCTACCTCCCCTCCTACAGCCTCTTCTACGACTGGCTTAACCTGGTCCGTAACTAACTGACTCTCACTCATATACGCAATGTCGGGTGCACCTTCAGGTGCACCCGACATTTTACAAATCATTGAAAGGCAGCAATTTAGCTGCCAACTCAAAAAACTAGAGCTTAGGACCGGCCTTTACGAGGGCCTTGCCTGCGCGGTTGCTTTCATACTTATGGAAGTTCTTGATGAAGCGGCCGGCAAGATCCTTTGCCTTCTCTTCCCATTCTGCTGCGTTCTTGTAGGTGTCACGGGGATCAAGGATACCGGTGTCTACGCCTTCAAGCTTGGTAGGAACGGTGAAGTTGAAGTAAGGGATTACCTTGGTGGGAGCCTTGTCGATGGCGCCGTTGAGGATGGCGTCAATGATACCGCGGGTGTCACGGATGGAGATACGCTTGCCGGTACCGTTCCAGCCGGTGTTCACGAGATATGCCTTTGCTCCGCTCTTTTTCATCTTCTTCACAAGTTCCTCTGCGTACTTGGTGGGATGCAGCTCCAGGAAGGCCTGGCCGAAGCATGCGCTGAAGGTGGGAGTGGGCTCTGTGATGCCGCGCTCCGTACCTGCAAGCTTTGCAGTGAAGCCGGAGAGGAAGTAGTACTTGGTCTGCTCAGGGGTGAGGATGGAGACGGGAGGAAGTACGCCGAAGGCATCTGCGCTGAGGAAGATAACCTGCTTTGCTGCCGGTCCGTGGCTTTCAGGGCGCACGATCTTCTCAATGTGATAGATAGGATAGCTTACGCGGGTGTTCTCGGTGACGCTCTTGTCATTGAAGTCAATCTTACCTGCAGCGTCTACGGTTACGTTCTCAAGGAGAGCGTCACGGCGGATGGCGTTGTAGATATCGGGTTCAGACTCCTTGTCAAGTTTGATGACCTTGGCGTAGCAGCCGCCTTCGAAGTTGAACACACCCTTGTTGTCCCAGCCGTGTTCGTCGTCACCGATGAGGAGACGCTTGGGGTCTGTGGAAAGGGTGGTTTTACCTGTGCCGGAAAGGCCGAAGAAGATGGCGGTGTTCTCACCGTTCATATCCGTGTTTGCAGAGCAGTGCATGGCGGCGATGCCCTTAAGGGGAAGGTAGTAGTTCATCATTGAGAACATACCCTTCTTCATTTCACCACCGTACCAGGTGTTGAGGATAACCTGCTCACGGGAAGTCACGTTGAAGGCAACGCAAGTGCTGCTGCGAAGGCCAAGTTCCTCATAATTCTTGACCTCTGCCTTGGAAGCGCAATAGACCACGAAATCGGGCTCCTGGTCAAACTCCTTCTGGTTCTTGGGACGGATGAACATGTTGGTCACGAAGTGGGCCTGCCATGCAACCTCCATGATGAAGCGTACCTTCATGCGGGTATCGGCATGAGTACCACAGAAGCCGTCTACCACAAAGAGGCGCTTGCCGCTGAGCTGCTGGATGGCAAGTTTCTTAACTTCCTTCCACACCTTGACGGACATCTTGTGGTTGTCGTTGGGATAACCTTCGGTGGTCCACCAGATTTCACCGGGCTTGCCTTCCTTGGTGGTGTTGTCGTAGACAATATACTTGTCTTTAGGGGAACGGCCGGTGTAGACGCCTGTCATGACGTTGATAGCGCCAAGCTCAGTTACCTGACCCTTGTCAAAACCCTCAAGGCCGGGTTTTGTTTCCTCATTGTAAAGAACCTCGTACGTGGGGTTGTAAAGGATTTCCTTAACGCCCTTGATGCCGTACTTCTTGAGATCGATGTTTGCCATAATGACTATATGATTAAATTTTAAATACCAGTCTACAAATTTACCTATTTTCCCTTACTTTTCCAAACGGGATTTAATCCTTTTTCTAAGCCCCTGAGACAGTGAGAGATTCTCCAGGGAATCAGCCATATCCAGCCATTTTGCGGCCATCTCGTAGTCTTCAAGGAGATAGAAAGCCATGGCAATATTGTATGATGCCGAAGCCCTCTTAAGGGCGCTTCCGTCCCTTACGAACTGAGTCCATACGTCTATGGCCTTCCCAAACTTGTTCTCATAGGCAAGTCTCAGGGCCTTCTCCCAGCTGGAAGAGTTGAAGTCGTCAAAATAATACAGGCTGAAGGATTCAGTTTTCCATGTTGACAGGAAGCGGGTGGCTACGCGGCTACCCACTTTCTCGGCTTCATCGGAAAGGTCAGAAGCCCCGTCCTTGGGCGTGAGGAAGGCACTTCCCTTGAAGCGGTGCACCTTGTCCTCCCCCATGCTGTCATAGACGCTGAGGTTTGTCTTCAGAGGCAGGCGGGCTTTTTCGTCGGGCATGCCTATGGCCGATGACATGAGGAACACTACATCGGCCTCAGTATCCATAACAAGGGAGTGCATGAGGTCAAGGGATACGGAATCTGCGGCAGGAACGCGGTACATCTGGACCAGTTCCTCTCCGCCATAGTAATCCTGCTCCAGCACGCGGGCCATGGCCGATGCCGCGTTGCGGTCAAAGGTGGAATCAGGGGTTTCCATGGTCACGATTGCCATGGATTTACGGGCAAGGTCAAGCCCGGACTGTGATGGCTGGCGAACGTCAAGGACAAGCGTGTATACCTGCGGAGAGCAGGAAGACAACGCCAAAAGCGCCAGAAGCGGGAAAAGAAGCTTTTTCATATTATTTCCGCAATTAAATCGTACTCGTCGGCGGCGGTGATCCTCACATTGAAGAAAGTCCCCACAAGGGAGGCGGCATCCATACCCTCCGGAGCCTTGACAAGGATTTCCCCGTCAACCTCCGGGCTCTCAAACTCAGAACGGCACACAAGTACGCCGTCTGAGATGGAGTCTGCCAGCACTTTTTCCTCCGTGCCGACTCTTGACTGATTATATGCAAGAGAAATGCCACGCTGGGCCTCCATGAGGGTATCAAGGCGTCTTTTCTTTGTGGAAGGGCGCACGGAATCCTTAAGATTCTCTGCGCCGTAAGTTCCCTCCTCCTCTGAGTACATGAAAGCGCCAAGCCTTGGGAAGCGGGCCTCCCTTACAAACTTGAGGAGTTCATTGAATTCACGGGATCCTTCTCCAGGATGCCCCACAATCATTGTGGTGCGAAGGACAACTCCCGGTACGCGTTCCCTCATACGCTCTATGAGGGCCCTTGTCCAGGCGCCGTCAACGCCCCTGTGCATGGCCGATAAAACATTATCTGAGATATGCTGGAGAGGGATATCCATATACCTGCACACCTTGGGATTGGAGGCCATTTCCTCAAGGACGTCCTCCGGGAAATCCGCGGGATATGAGTAATGGATACGAAGCCACTCTATGCCGTCCACCTTGGAAAGCTCCCTTAGAAGCTGTGCCAGTGAGCGTTTTCCATAAATATCCAGGCCGTAATAAGTGGTGTCCTGGGCAATGATGACAAGCTCCCTGATACCCTGAACGGCCAGTTCACGTGCCTCTGCCACCAGAGTTTCAATGGGGACGGACCTGTGCGGGCCGCGGATGTAAGGGATGGCGCAGTAGGAGCAGCGCCTGTTGCAGCCCTCTGAAATCTTGAAAAAGGCATACGGCCTTCCAGGGGTTGTGAGAATGCGTTTATGGGTCGATTCCGGAGAAGGCATGCAGCCAAGCGCCGTCACAAGTGAATCCAGTTCCCTGGCGCCGAACCAGCCGTCTACCTCCGGAATAAGGGCCGGAAGTTCCGTTGGATACCGCTGGGAGAGGCAGCCAAAGACAAGGAGACGGCCCACAAGACCTGCCTTCTTGCGCTGAGCGGCCTCCAGGATAACCTGGATGGACTGCTCCTTGGCGTCCCCTATGAAACCGCAGGTGTTGATGGCCTCAACGTCCACTGCGCGGGAATCATCCTCGGGCACTATCTCATAGGAATCCCGTACCTGATACAGAAGATGCTCAGTGTCTACGGTGTTCTTTGAACAGCCCAGCGTTATGACCCGGAGGGTCCGCATTAAGCTTCCTCCTTAGAGGCCTCTGCCTCACGCTCCTCATCGGTGAGGAAATCCAGTGAAGCGTACTTTGAAAGGATGTTGTACCATTCGGCCACCTTCTTCATGTGGGACACGTAGAAGCGGTCACGGTCATAATCCGGGAGAGCCTTCTCAAAGAGGGCCTTGAAATCGGCCTCCGGAGCCTTGGGGGCAGGAGCCTCTGCATCCTTAAGGACTTCCTTCATCTTGAGGAGAACCTCCTGGAGCTTAATCTCTTCCTCCGTAGTGTAGATGGAGATATCGGCAAGGGAAGTGATTCCGGCCGATGCACTCACGTTGAGGCGTTTCTTTGTGTCAAGAGCCTCTACGATAGCACCCTGGCGGGACTGTGCGATATAATTGAAAAGGCCGTGCTGACCACGGACTGAAAGGATTTTTGCAAGATCTGTTTTCATATTTTGACTTATTTGTTTTCTAACTTACAAATATAACTATTTTTGCCGAAAAAGACACGTCCCACGCGGCGGGAAAGGCTCTGGAGGGTGCCGTCGTTGTGAATGACTGCATCGGCCTTTGAAAGGTCAAGGGACTGGGAGGCCATACGGCGGCGGGCGTCTTCTTCCGAGAGGCCCCTTGAAATGAGGCGTTCCAGGCGGACATCCTCCGATGCCGTCACCGCAACCACCCTGTCCGCAATACCGTCAAAGACGGGTTTGGAGAGGATTATGGCCGATTCCAGCACCACGAAGGGGGCATCGGCCTGCTCATCCCGCCATGCTTCGAAATCGGCCCTGACAAGGGGATAGACAATGGATTCCAGCCTTTCACGGGAACTGGCATCACTGAAGATGAGCCTGGCAAGGCCGGAAAACGGCACTCCCAATTCGGCCTCTATCCTCTCCCGGAGCCCGGGAACGCTGTCATAAAGCGCCTTGGTGCGAGAGTCCGAGTCATATACAGGAATGCCCCTCTTTGAAAGAAGGGCGCACACAGCGGATTTTCCGCTGCCTATCATACCTGTGACAATGACGGTGAGCATCCCTACTTCACCTCCACGCAGTCAAACACCTCAGGATCCACCTGGTACTCCAGCACACCGGAAGGGAGGCGGAGCGTGCGTGGAGCGCATCGGCCAGAAAGGGATGCGCTGAAATCACGGTAGTCTACGTACAGTTTGAAAGAAGCCACGGGGTCCTTCTTCAGGGGGAATGCACACCTCATCACCACAGATGCCGTTGGAGGGAAAACCTGAAGCTGATGGCCTGCAGGCACGTTCCATACCTCTACCGGGACGGTGGTTCTGAGCTCCACATACCTTGATACCGGGACCTCATAACTGACCTCCGTATGGGACATCCTGACGCCAGGAATCTCTTCCAGTTTAAGGATTCCGTGCTGGGAATCATGGAGGTCTGTCATGACAAGACGGGCCGATGTAACCTTCTCTATGCCATCCAGGACATCACTCTGGGCATACACGGTAACTGAATCCGGGCTGAAACGGAAAGGGGCGCCAAGCATATACTGGGAGCGGCAGTGAAGGGCACGGGGCACCTCCACGGGCACTTTCTTATGCATTTCCGTAGGGAAGATAAAACGGAGGGTGTCCGTAATGAAGGCCTCGACGGCCGTGCCTTCACCGAAAAACTGACTGACGTAGTTGTTCTTTGCGCCGCCTATCACACAGAATGTCTCGGGGCCGGTACGGCGAAGGTCTCCGCGGTCGAAGGCCACGGTTACCACCCTCTTCTCCTTACGGCTGTGCTCCCTCACAAGGCGGAAGCCGTCGGTGCGGCAGCGGGCGCTTACCACAACGGTATTGGCCGATGTCCCCCGGTGGCCGTCAATATTGCACTGAGCCACCACCGGGACACTGATTGTGCCGGTATACACATTGGAGAGCTGTGACAGGAACCAGATGAGGCCCGCTATGAGAACGGAGGCGGCCAGGATGACCCACTCCCTTCCCAGGGCTTTCTTATGCCTGCCTATTCTCTCCCTGAGGGACATGGCTTACTGCTACTTCTGGACCTCTGAGTAGTCCTTCTGGAGGCCCTGCTTGTCTACGCGGAGCTTGACGTCTCCGTCTACCTTGAGGAGGGCGGTTTTCTCATTTACCTCCACAATCTCTCCGTAGATGCCGCCAACTGTGACAACCTTGTCACCCTTCTTGAGGGAGTTACGGAACTCCTGGAGTTCCTTCTGCTGCTTGCGCTGGGGACGGATCATAAAGAGCCACATCACAAGGATGATGGCTGCGAACATGATGATTGTGGGAAGGGCGCTGCCCTGCGGCTGGCCCTGAGCTGCCTGAAGTGCGATGAAAAGTGTGTTCATTATTATTAAATGTTGTTTTTAACTATGATTCCCTCAGACTCACGCTGCTTTATGAGACGGTCCAGAATGCCGTTCACGAAACCGCGGCTCTTGGGGGTGGAATAATACTTGGAAATCTCAACGTATTCGTTGATGGTCACTTTCACGGGAATGTCCGGGAAAGCCTCTGCTTCTGCAAGACCCATTGCTATGAGCACTATGTCCGTGGTGTAGAGACGGTCACGGTCCCATTTGGATACGGAACCAGCAATGAGGCTGTTATATTCCGCAAAACGGCCATAGGCTGTGGTGAGAAGCTTTTTCACAAACTCTGAGTCACTGCTTGCCTCCCTGCCCTGAGCAAGGAGGATGTCGCTCTGGTACAGCGGAGGAAAACTCCACCTTCCAAGGCGGCCTATCTCATCCAGGGAGCGGATGCATGTCCCAAGGGCGTACGCAAGGTCATCGGCCCAATGGATGGAAGTATCCTCAAGGATGGCGGCAAGGGAAGGGTCATCCTCAAACTCTTCCTCAAAAACGCACTTCCAAAGGGCGGCGTCCTCCTTTATGGAAGAAGTCTCCGATGCCATATAATCAATGAAATACTGACGTGACCTGACGCGGTTGTAAAGATCTGACAGGAAGGCATCCTGCTGGGCCCAGGAGAGCTTTTTCTTTTCAGTGAGCCTTTGGAAATCAGGATCACCTTCAAGAAGGGCCGATACACCGTTACGGACGAACTTCATGTTGGGATTAAGGTCCTCCTCAGTGGGATTGAATTTGCCGCGGGCCGCCTCTATACGGCGCGCTGCCACACCGGTAAGGGCGGGGATGAGGGACAGCATATAAAGATACAGGTCCCTGGTGGCTTCCTCAGATGTTTCAAGGCTGCCAAGCGCTTCTTTCAACGTAAGGTCCGGATTCTCTGCATAAGAATACAACACCTTGAAAGCCTTGATACGTAAGATTCGTCTGTTAAGCATATGTCAAATAATTTGTACAAAGATAGCGTTTTTTTAAATAATAATAGTTATATTTGTGTTCACAATAGTTTAAAATCAGACAAGAGAGATGTACAGTGAAGATTTTGAAAGGTCACATGACCGTGAGCGGGGCTCGGAGGACGTTTATTCAAAGCCTGTGAGGGCCGGTAAGCGCACCTATTTCTTTGATGTCAAAAGCACCAAAGGCAACAACGACTACTATCTTACCATAACGGAGAGCAAGCGCCGCACAGAGCGTGACGGCTCGTTCGTGTATGACAAGCATAAGATATTCCTATATAAGGAAGACTTTGAAAAATTCTCCGAGGGCCTTCAGGAGGCCGTGCAGTACATCATGCACAACCTCCTCCATGACCAGCCCATCCGCCAGTACCCCTCCCGGGAGGAGCAGGACGGTGGTGAGGAGACTGAGTTTTAAACCTTGACCCGGCACATATTGCGCCGGGTTTTTTGAACCCACATCACGCCATGCTGCTCAAAAACGTACTCTGGGAAGATTCCCAGGCCCACATCCTCATCCAGGGAAACTTAATCCAAAAGGTGAGCAGGGAGCCCATTGACGTTCCCGCCTCAGAAGAAGTAATTGACTGCAGCGGAAAGGCTGTGATTCCGGGATTCATCAATGCCCACACCCATGCCGCAATGATAATGCTGCGCGGCATCAACGAGGACCTCACCCTTTACCAGTGGCTGGACAAAGTATGGGCCTCGGAAGCCAAGATGGACGGAGAGTTCATCTACTGGGGCACCAAGGCGGCCTGCCTTGAGATGATAAAGAGCGGCACCACCACCTTCAATGACCAGTACTGGTTCCCCTCCCACGCCCGCAAGGCCGCGGTGGAAATGGGCCTTCGGCCTGCCGTTTCCTTCATCTTCCTGGATTCACAGGATCCAAAGATGGCCGCAATGCAGCGCATAGCATGCCAGAAACTCTATGAAAAGTCACTGGACTGGGGCACAAAATCCCTTTTCACTATCTCCATCCACTCCGTATATACCGTAACGGAGGAGAACATCCTCTGGGCGGCGGATTTTGCACGTGACCGCGGGCTCAAAATCCACATGCACCTTGCAGAGACAGCCCAGGAAGACAAGGACTGCCGCAGGCTCCACAAGGGTCTCTCCCCCACTGAGTATTTTGACGCGCTGGGCTTATTCGGCCCCGATGTAATTGCGGCACACTGCCTTTTCCTCTCCGACAACGATATCCGTATCCTTGGAGACCACAAGGTAAGCTGCGTGCACAACATCAATTCCAACCTCAAGCTCGCATCCGGTTACCAGTTCCGCTTCAAGGAACTGCAGGAAGCCGGCGCCAACGTGTGCCTTGGCACTGACGGTGCCGCTTCTTCAAACACCGTGGACATGCTTGAGCACATGAAAAACAGCGCCATGGTCCAGAAAGCATGGAGAAAGGACCCTGCCGCTCTCCCGCTTGATGAGCTTCTTGCAAGCGCCACGGTGAACGGAGCAAAGGCCCTTGGATTGAACACGGGTGAAATAAAGGAGGGAATGCTGGCCGATCTATCCCTCATAGACCTTGGCGGTACGGCTTTCATTTCCCCTGCCCCCACACTTGCAAACCTTGTATATGCCGCTCACAGTGATGTGATTACGGATGTCATGGCCGGTGGAAGGTGGATCATGAGAAACCGCACCGTTCCCAACGAGGCAGAGATCCTCTGTGAGGCCAGAAAAGTACTGAAGCAACTCTAACCACATAATATGAACCCCAAAATTCAAAAGATAAAGGATATTGTCTCCGTGCTGCAAGACCGGCTTGGAGGCTTCACCCCGGAAGTGGGCATAGTCCTTGGCAGCGGCCTTGGATCACTTGCCAATTCCATAGAAAACCCCGTCACGGTACCCTACAGGGAACTCCCCGGCTTCCCCGTGTCCACTGCAACGGGGCACAAGGGCAATTATATTGCCGGCACGCTTTCCGGGAAGAAGGTACTTGCCATGCAGGGCCGCATCCACTTCTACGAGGGCTACGGCATGGACATGGTTGTACTACCCATCCGCGTAATGATCATGATGGGCATAAAGTACCTGTTTGTCTCCAACGCCGCCGGAGGCACCAACCTTGGCTTCCATGTAGGAGACCTGATGATCATAAAGGACCACATCAATCTGCTGCCAAACCCTCTTATCGGCCCTAATTTCGATGAAATAGGCCCTCGTTTCCCGGACATGACGCGTCCCTATGACCCTTCGCTCATAAGATTGGCGGAAGGACTGGCCGCAGAAATGGGCATTGCGCTCCAGAAAGGCGTGTATGTGGGCGGCACAGGCCCGTCATATGAGACCCCCGCGGAGTACAAATATTTCCGGCACATAGGCGGTGATGCCGTGGGCATGAGCACCATCCCGGAGGTGATTGTGGCACGGCATGCCGGCATTCCGGTCTTTGGGATCTCCGTCATCACCAACGAGGCCCACGACGATTATGCCGACGACTATGTCAATGACGGCCAGGATGTAGTGGACGCCGCAAATGCCGCAGCCGCAAAGATGACGCTGCTCATCGGCAAAATGATTGAAAAACTCTGAAACAATGACATACTTAGAAACCATATATGCCGCAACAGACTTTGTGCGGGAAAAACTTGGCGGGCATAAACCCACCTCCGGCATCATCCTGGGCAGTGGCCTTGGAAAACTGGCAAATGAAATAGAAAACCCTCTGGAAATACCCTACGGCACCATTCCCGGGTTTCCGGTTTCCACTGCAATAGGCCATAAGGGCTCCTTTATCGTGGGCACCCTTTCCGGCAAAACAGTCATCGCCATGCAGGGGCGCATCCACTACTATGAGGGTTACGGCACCGCAATGGCCACCCTCCCTGTGCGCGTCATGATCCTCCTTGGCATCCGACGGCTATTTGTTTCCAACGCTGCCGGCGGCACCAACCCCGGCTATCACGTAGGAGACCTTATGATCATCAAGGACCACATCAACCTGCTGCCAAATCCTCTTATCGGCCCCAATCTAAGCGATTTCGGCCCCCGATTCCCGGATATGACACGTCCTTATGATCCCGGCCTGATAAGGCTGGCGGAAGAAATTGCCGCAGAAAAGGGTATTAAGCTCCAGAAGGGAGTCTACGTCGCATGCAGCGGCCCTTCCTATGAGACCCCTGCGGAATACCGCTATTTCCGTTCAATAGGGGCCGATGCAGTGGGCATGAGCACCACTCCGGAGGTGATTGTGGCACGTCATAGCAGCATACCCGTATTTGGAATGTCCGTTATTACGGACGTTGCGCATGACACGGAAAACGAAGATTACGTGACGGACGGAGAGGCCATTGTAAAGGCCGCCGATGCCGCCGCAGACAAAATGACTGCGCTCATCAAAGAAATGTTGATGCAACTTTAAGATATTTTTTGTATTTTTGCATAATGTAACCGGTTATGCTGGAAAGTATTAGAACTAATATAGAACAGCTGATTGCGCGCTATGAGGCTGTGAAGGCGGAAAATGAGAAGCTCCGCCTGGAGTTACAGGCGTGCAAGGAAACCGGAAATGCCCAAAAGGCAAAGATAATGGAACTGGAGTCAGAGGTGTCGTCCCTGCTCCTGTCACAAGCTTTTAACGCCGCACCCGGTGAGGACGCCAAGGCCCGGCTGGATTCACTTATAAAGGAGATAGACAAGTGCATCTCCGCATTGGAGGAGTCGTAATGGGTCAGAAGATAACTCTCAAAATAGCCGGCCGTGACTATAACCTCACGGCCCAGTCTGAAGAGCAGGAGGCCACCCTCCGCCGCGCCGCGGATGCAATTAATAACCGTCTGGATGCCTATACACTGAGCCATCCCGGTAAAACAGCACTTGAGCTCATGTCACTTGTGGCTCTCAACGAAACCCTCTTCCGTATGAACGTACAGAAGGAGATGGAGCAGTACAAGGCCTCAGAGGACATGCTTGGACAGGATCTTGAACGTTATCTGAAAGACAATAAATAAGCCGCCGGGATCGAAAGCTGAAAACAACACGTTCTTTTGAACCGGGCTTACTCAGGCCGTGGATGGCGGGCCCTCCTCTGAGTGGGATACCTGAATCGGCCGGAACCCAAATCTTAGTTAATAAGATTTTCTGACTGGATACGGCGGCTTTCTTTTCCATATCTATTGCCTGTTAGTAAGCACATAACACTCAATATATATGGACCTTATATCTTTATTAATCGGACTTGTAGCCGGAGCTGTAATAGCCCTGGCGGCATACATAGTTATAAGGCGCTCCATCCTCAAGGGGAAGCGCGATGAAATCATTGAAAAGGCAGAGGTAGAGGCAGAAAAAATCAAGAACGAAAGAATCCTTCAGGCCAAGGAGAAGTACCTCTCCCTCAAGAGCGAGCATGAGAAGATGGTCAATGAATCCAATGCCCGCATCCATGACGCGGAAAACCGCGTGAAGCAGAAGGAGAACACCCTCAACCAGAAAATGGGAGAGGCCGATAGAAAAAACCGCGAACTTGATGCCCAGAAGGCTGCCCTTAAGGCACGCGAGGATGAGTATGACCGCCTCCGTGACCAGGCAATCCGCCAGATAGAGGAGGTTGCCGGCATGACCGCCCAGGAAGCAAAAACCCAGCTCATGGAGCAGATGAAGGCAGAGGCCCGCACGGAGGCTCAGGCATATATCAACGACTGCATTGACGAAGCCCGTCTGAATGCAGCCAAGGAAGCAAAGCGCATTGTGATCAACACCATCCAGCGCACCGCTACGGAAACCGCTATTGAGAATGCCGTAACCACCTTCCCTATTGAGAACGACGAAATTAAGGGACGCATAATCGGCCGTGAAGGACGTAATATCCGTGCCCTGGAGGCTGCTACAGGCGTGGAAATTGTGGTAGACGACACCCCGGACGCCATCCTTCTCAGCGCCTTTGACCCTGTGCGCAGGGAGGTTGCCCGCCTTGCCCTCCACCAGCTTGTGGTAGACGGCCGCATCCACCCCGCACGCATCGAAGAAGTGGTCACAAAGGTATCCAAGCAGCTTGAGGAAGAAATCCTTGAAACCGGTAAACGCACCTGCATAGACCTTGGGATCCACGGTCTTTCAATGGAGCTTGTCCGTCTTATCGGCCGAATGAAATACCGTTCATCCTACGGCCAGAACCTCCTGCAGCACTCCCGTGAGGTAGCAAACATCTGCGCCATCATGGCCAGTGAGCTTGGCCTTAACCCCAAGATTGCAAAGAGGGCCGGCCTGCTGCATGATATCGGCAAAGTATCAGAGGAAGAGCCGGATCTCCCTCACGCCCTTCTGGGTATGAAGCTGGCGGAGCAATACAAGGAAAAGCCGGAAATCTGCAATGCTATCGGTGCCCACCATGAGGAAACTGAGATGACATCCCTCTACGCTCCCCTGGTGCTGGTTGGAGACGCCATCTCCGGTGCACGTCCCGGTGCACGCCGTGAGGTTATCGAGAGCTACATCAAGAGACTCCGCGGCATGGAGAACCTTGCAGGCGCATATCCCGGAGTAACCAAGGCCTACGCCATCCAGGCCGGCCGTGAGCTCCGCGTGATTGTTGGCGCAGAGCAGGTGTCGGACCACGACGCAGAGGTCCTCTCCGGTGAGATAGCAAAGAAGATCCAGGACGAGATGACCTATCCCGGTCAGGTGAAGATCACGGTCATCCGTGAAACCAGGTCCGTTGCTTACGCAAAGTAGTATCGGCCCGGCCTGCCCGTGGAGCTAACTTATTGAACCACTGCGACTTATGCAAAAACGGTTACCCGATTTCAGGTAACCGTTTTTACATATTTTATTGATAATCAATTACTTGTCTCCACGGCCTCCAAACATCAGTTCCATATCGGAAGCAATTGCAGGGCCGGCAAGTGACTCCGGAATAAACTTCCAGGAGCCTATCACGGAAGGATTACCGATGACCTCAGGATCAATGGAGCCATTCTCCATAAGGTAATCGTAAAGGATATTACGGATCTCAGGATAGCGTGCCACTACACGGTCTCCAATGTGGTCTGTGTCTATCCCGACTTCCTGCAGGAGGTTGCCGCCGCCGCTTGCGCGGTAGGAGGTCATGGCAACGTTGTAGATACGGGAAGGATCAAATGCGCTGCCGTCTGCCATGGAACTTATAGAGATGCGTGACCCGCGGGGCTTTGTCACATCCACGGTGTAATTAATGCCGGCGGCAGAGTCAAAGTTGTAAGAATGCCCCACAAATGACCATCCCTTCTGCATTGTGCGCGGATTGTCCCTTTGAATTATGTTGAGGACGTGGTCTCCGGGCTTTGACGCGGTGACAATCCAGCGGTCATAGGATGCTTCCAGGTACCTTGCAATCTCATCTCCCGACATCTTGACCACGTAAAGCTGGTTCTCAAAGGGGTAGATGGTGAAAAGGTCATTGAACAGGAGGACGCCAGCCTTCACGGTACCGTTGTAAGTGAGGGGTGCCGCAATTGAGATCTCTGCGGGCTCCTGGGTAATGCAGAGCGTATGGATGAGGTTTATGTAGGGGTTCATACCGGTGTAGGCATCCCTTGTGCGGAGATCTACGTTAAGGACACCAACTTCCTGGAGAGTGAACGCCTTCACCGCCTCATATTCCTTGCGGAAGTATTCACGCATCTGAGGGTCTGCATTCTTGGCCTTGATGGGGATAAGACCGGCCTCGTAGGATTTACTGACAATCTTACGGTCTTTTACGCTGAGATGGATCTTACCGCAGGCAAGGAAGCGCGTGTGGCTGCCGGAGTTCATCAGGACTATCGAGTCACGCGTTTCCACAAAAGGACGGTGGTCGTGGCTGCAGATGACAAAGTCTGCGCCGTGAACGCTATTAAGTACATCCAAAGCCTCAGCTTCCGGGTTATTGCCGTCACCGGTGCCTGTGGCGGAATGAACGCCTACAACAACCACGTCAGGGTGCTCTTTTGCACGGACATAGTCCACATCCTTCTGCACGCGGGGGGCAATACGCTCAAAGTGCATTCCGCTCCAGAGTTCCTCTCCCAGCCAGGCGTTGATGTTGGCGTTCTGATAGCCAAGCACGGCAACCTTGAGGCCACCCTTCTTGACGATTGTATACAGCGGGAAGTAGGGTTTTCCGTTGTCATTGCGGACAGCATTACCGGCAAGAAGCGGTATGCCGTAGGCCTGCATCTCATGGTTTACGCGATCATAGACCTTATGGCCCGTTTCTACGTCGTGGTTACCCCACACCACGGCATCGTAGTCCATATAGTGAAGGATGCGCGGGAAAAGATGGGGAGAGAGCGTGTCTATATAATTGTAATAGTATGCGGCGTTGTCACCCTGCAGGCAGTCTCCGGCATCTATGAGAAGGACATTATCCTTGCCATCGGCCTTACGTACGCTGTCTACGTACGTGTTGACGGAGCAAAGGGAGTTCTTGATACGGCCGCCTACGTAGGTGGAATCAAACCAGGAGCCGTGGACATCGTTGGTGGAAAGCACCGTGAGGGTGTAGTCTCCGTCCTTGGGACCACGTGCACAGGAGAAAAGCGTAAGGCAGAGAGCCGGGATGATGAGTGCGCTGATTTTCATATGCTGCTATCTTCTGAATCTTGACATCTGCTGCATGAGGGAGCCGGTAACGGCGCCCTTCATGAGCTTACGGGTACCCTCGAACTGTTTCAGGAGCTTGTTTACATCAGGGAGGGAGGTGCCTGAGCCATCGGCAATCCTCTTGCGGCGGGAGCCGTTGATTGCCTCAGGGTGCTCCCTCTCATAGGGAGTCATGGAAAGGATGATGGCTTCTGTTGACTTGAAGGCGTCGTCCGGGATATCCACATCCTTCATGGCCTTGTCCATACCGGGAATCATGCCTGCCAGGTCCTTGATGTTACCCATCTTCTTGACCTGCTGGATTTGCTGATAGAAATCCCAGAGGGTGAACTGGTCTTTGGCAAGTTTTTTCTTGAGGGCGCGGGCCTCTTTTTCGTCGTACTGCTCCTGGGCCTTCTCTACCAGGGAAACCACGTCTCCCATGCCAAGGATTCGGTCTGCCACACGCTCAGGGTGGAAAATGTCCAGGGCTTCAAGTTTTTCACCGGAAGAGACAAACTTGATAGGTTTTCCAACCACGGCTTTGATGGAAAGGGCCGCACCGCCGCGGGTGTCACCGTCCATCTTGGTGAGGACAACGCCGTCAAAGTCCAGACGGTCATTGAAGGCCCTGGCTGTTTCTACGGCGTCCTGACCGGTCATGGCGTCTACCACAAAGAGAGTTTCCGTAGGGTTAAGGGCCTTATGGAGGGCCGATATCTCGTTCATCAACTCCTCATCCACTGCAAGGCGGCCGGCTGTATCCACAATAACTACCGGGAATCCTTCCGCTTTGGCTTTCTTTACGGCATCCTGGGCAATCCTGATGGGATCCTTCTCCCCTTCAATGGTGAAAACGGGAACCTCAATGCTATCTCCCAGCACTTTCAGCTGCTCGATGGCGGCAGGACGGAAGGTGTCGCAGGCGGCAAGTAGAACCTTCATCCCCTTCTTTGACTTGAGGTGAAGGGCAAGCTTGGCGCTGAAGGTGGTCTTACCGGAACCGTTGAGACCTGCAACCAGCACAATGCCGGGATTTCCCTTTACATTGATCTCCTGGGCCGATGACCCCATGAAATCGGCCAGCTCATCCCTCATGATCTTGACCATCATCTGCTGGGGCTTCACGGCGGTGAGAACGCCGGTGCCGATGGCCTTGTCCTTGACACGGTTACAGAAATCCTTGGCCACTTTGTAGCTTACATCGGCATCCAAAAGGGCCTTGCGGATATCCTTCACGGTTTCCGCTATATTGATTTCCGTTATTTTTCCTTCTCCCTTGAGGATCTTGAACGACCTCTCCAGTCTCTCTTGCAGGTTCTCAAACATACGTACAATTTTAGTCTACAAATATAGCAATTTCTGCGCTGATAAGAAAATGAAAAGCGTATTGCGTTTTTCCGCGCGTTGTTTCACGTGAATCCCCAAAAACAATTCAAAAAGTTTTTACGTTTGAGGGGGTCCTGTTCCGGAAAAGGGCTTTACCTTTGGCAAAACGCTTGTGATATGGAAAAACTGTTGAAATGGATGGCAATGCTCCCGCTGGTGGCGGGGCTTGCCGCATGTGATGATTTTGGAAAGTTCCCGTCGGCCGACACCCACGGAGAGCTACAATGGGAGATTGACCGGGAGTCAGTTGCAAAGGCCGGGGCGCAGCTCCCAGACATCAACGATTTCCTCCTTACAATCAGGGACAGTAAGGGAATTACGCTCTATGACGGCACTTACGGGGACTCTCCCGCAAAACTCACCGTCCCGGCCGGTAGCTATACCTTATCCATTATTTCCGAAGAGTTCACTTCCCCGGCCTTCGCGCATCCGGTTTATGGAGATGAGGAAGTGGTGGTGATAAAGGCCGGGGAAAGCGCCACGGTCAGCCTCAACTGCACGCTTGTGAACTGCGGGATAAGGCTCAGGATTGCGGCCAACTTCCTCACCAGTTTCCCGGACGGGGTGATGTACGTGAAACAGGGGGGCGCCAAACTTATGTACGCCTACAGGGAGGACAGGATTGCGTATTTCAAGCCCGGGGAGATTGCCGTGGTGCTGTACAACGAGGGAAAGGAGGAAACACTTTTCACCCGCACGCTGGAGGCGCGGCAGATCCTTACCGTGAGCATATCGGCCCCTGGTGAGGCCGATGGAGGGGCGTCGTCAATAAAAGTCACCCTTGACACCAGCAAGACCTGGCTTACGGACAACTGGGTGATAGGCGGGGACAACTCCGGCGGAGGCACCGGTGGCGGTTCCGTCCCGGACGCCTGTTCCGTGGCCGATGCCAGGGGGAAAATCGGCCAGAAAGACGTTTGGGTGTACGGTTATATAGTTGGAGGAGACCTTACTACATCTGCAAGCGGGGAGGTGAAGACTGCGGGTATCACTAAGCAGACCCACCTTGCAATGGCCGACCGCTCCACAATCACGGACAAGACGGCCTGTATTGCCGTTGAACTGCCGGCCGGAAAGGTCCGTGACGCCCTGAACCTTGTATCCCACCCTGACCTTGTAGGGACCCGCGTTTACGTAAAGGGAGAGATTGTGGAAAAGTACTTTGGAACCGTAGGCCTCAAAGGAACGAGCGACTATGTGATGAAATGACTAGAACTCCCGGTAGAACAGGCGCACAAAAGAAGAGACTATGATTTCCTTTGCGGTCCTTGAAGAGAGCCAGGATTCAAGAGTCCACTCAGTTGCACCATCCATACGGGCCTCGAAGGCCTTCCTGAAACCGGTGGCGGTTTCACGGTCATAGATGAAACTGTTAACCTCGTTGTTGATGGTGAAACTCCTTACGTCCAGGTTTGTGGCGCCAACAACAGACAGGTAATCATCGGCCACCAATGTTTTGGAGTGGTTGAACTCCCCGTCACTCTCTATGATTCTGACGCCGGCCTCAAGGCATTCCGTGTAATAACCGCGGTTGAACGGGCCCAGGATGGGGGTATCTACATTCCTTGGAAGCATCACCCTCACGTCTAAGCCCCTGAGGGCTGCGGTTTTAAGGGCAAGGAGGAAGGATGCCGGGGGCACAAAGTACGGAGTCTGGAAATAGACATACTTACGGGCGTTACCAAGGATCCATTCATAGGCCATCTGGGTAGTGGGCCATGGAAAATCCGCTTCATCCGTGACTATCTGGAGCGCCTTGCCGCCCTCAAGCGGCCTTATAGGCTGGAAATAATCCCCAAGAGGCTTATCAACACTGCCCCTGCAGCTGATCCATGTATCAAGGAAAGAGGCCTGTAGCCGGGCCACTGCGGGGCCCTCAATCCTGAGGTGGGTGTCGTGCCAGACATTGAAATAATTGTCACTGACATTCATCCCGCCGGTATAGGCTATGCGGCCATCTACCACAACTATCTTGCGGTGCTGCTGGCAGTTGAGCCTCATAAGGAAGAGCCGGAGTCCCTGGCGTATGGAAGTATATCTAACAACCTCAATTCCGGCTTCTTCCATTGGCTTCCAGAATTTCCGGGGGATACGCCTTGCCACAAAACTGTTGAGGAGGAAACGGACCTCTACTCCCTGGCGGGCTTTCTCTATGAGAAGGTCACGGACCTCCATTCCTGAGGCATCATTCCCAAAACGGAAATACTCCAGATGGACGGACTGCCTGGCATTCTTCAGGTCCTGAAGAAGAAGTTCCTTCTTGCGGGCTCCTGAGATTATGACCTCTAGTTTATTACCGGAGTAGAATCTGTTTCCGTCACCGCAGGCAAGATTAAGACTGGCAAGGGGGCGGAAGGACTCATCCAGGCCCTCCTCAGGAATCCCTTCCGGGAAAAGCAGGGGGGCGGCTTCAGGGGATATTTCCTCATGCATCCTTCTCCAGGCATCCCCATGGATGTATTTCCTGGCCTTCACGGTACGGTAATCCTTACCGAAAATAAGGTACAGAATAAAACCAAAGACGGGGGCAAACATCATGAGAAGGACCCAGGCCATGGCTGTTTCCTGCACTCTCTTGTCCCTAAGGACCATATAGCAGAGTGCAAGGCGCAGAAGCACCGGCAGGAGTACAACAATTATGTTCTGGATACTGCTCATGCAATTACACAAAGATAACAAAAAATATTCGTATATTTGCAGTCCATTGACCTACCTGACTGATGAACTATCTCAAGAAACTGGAAACCCAGATTCACCAGAATCCCACAAAGCCCGCCCTCTGTGACTATGAGGGCGCAAGCTACACGTATTCAGAGGTGGCAGAACTCATTGAGCGCTACCATATCTTCTTCCAGACAGCGGGGATAAAACCCGGGGACAAGATAGCCATCTGCGCCAGGAACTCTGCACGCTGGGGCATCCTCTTCTTTGCGGTAAATACGTATGAGGCCGTCGTGGTCCCTATTCTGGCCGATTTCACCGCCAACGGTGCAAGCAAGCTCATCGGCCATTCCGACAGCATACTCCTTATTGCAGACCCTGATATCTGGAACCAGATGTCTCCGGAGGATATGCCGCTCCTGAGGGGTGTAATCAACTCCCGCGAGGAAGGCCTCCTTTGGCACAAGGATCATGATATTGCCCAGGCATGGGAAGACCGTGATACCCTTTTTGAGCAGTGTTATCCTGACGGCTTCAACCCTCAGGATGTCATATATCCCGGCAACGAAAAGGCCCTTGCCCTTATCAATTACACTTCAGGCACGTCAGGTGATCCCAAGGGCGTAATGCTCAGTTACGGGGCCATGTCAGACATTGTAGAGCAGTGTCAGCATAAACTCTCCAACACCCCTGATAAACTTGTCTCCATGCTCCCCCTGGCCCATATGTACGGCCTGGCAATGGAGTTCATATACCCCTGCTGCACCGGTTTTACAATCTGGTTCCTTGGGAAGCTCCCTTCCCCTTCACTCCTTATGAAGGCATGCAGCGAAGTTCAGCCCAGCATTATGATTACCGTGCCGCTGGTTATGGAAAAGCTCTATCAAACGCAAATTCAGCCGCAGCTTGCCGGACTTGCAGCACGTGTTCCCTACCTAAGGATTCCTTTCTACAAAGGCCTTGGGAAAAAGCTGCTCCAGTCACTCGGAGGCAGGATTGAGACCATCCTAATCGGAGGCGCACCCCTTACCTGGGAAGTTGAGAGCGGTTTCCGTAAAATCGGCCTTCCTTATGCCGTAGGTTATGGAATGACGGAGGCCTGTCCCCTGCTTTCACTGGAAACCCCGGACCATTTTGAGCCAGGTTCCTGCGGCAAACCCACCCACAGCCTCAGGATTGAGTCCTCAGACCCTGAACGCATCCCCGGTGAAATCCAGGCACAGGGCCCCAACCTTACAATGGGTTATTATAAGAATCCGGAGGCCGATGCCAAGGCCTGGACCCCCGACGGCTGGTTCCGCACCGGAGACCTCGGTATCATGGACGAGGACGGAAACGTGTTCATAAAGGGCCGCATCAAGGCCATCATCCTCTCCTCCTCAGGCCAGAACATCTATCCGGAAGAAGTTGAGCAGGTTCTCTCCAAGCACCCCATGGTGCAGGAGTCCCTGGTTATTGAACGTGCCGGCAAAGTTGTGGCCCTGGTATATCCCAAACCCGGAGTTGTTCCATCAGAGGACCATATCAGGGATTACACCAACCGCTCCCTCCCCATCTTCAGCCAGATTTTCCGCGTAGAGCTGGTAGATCTCCCCTTCCAGCGCACTGCCAAAGGAACAATCAAGCGCCATCTCTACCAATAGTGCTGGCTAGCAAACCACTGATTTTTAGCTAGTTACATATTGTCGGGTGCACATGCAGGTGCACCCGACTTTTCGTAATCAGCTAATATTCAACACCTTACGCGCCAGGGGACATATCCTGCCAATATGGCAGGAAAGACCGATATGGCTCAAGTTTTGACTAGTAATCGGCCGGAATACAATAAAAACAACATATAACTATGGCAAACAAAGGACAGATTGGAGTAACCACGGAAAACATATTTCCGGTTATCAAGCAGTTTCTTTACAGTGACCACGAGATTTTCCTCAGGGAACTTGTGGCAAACGCAGTTGACGCAACCCAGAAGATGAAGGCCCTGGCCGCTTCCGGAGACTGCAAGGAGGAACTTGGAGACCTCAAGGTCCACATTGAACTGGACGAAAAGGCCAAGACCCTCAGAATCATTGATAATGGTATCGGCATGACTGAGGAGGAGGTAGACAAGTACATCAACCAGATTGCCTTCTCAAGCGCCGGGGAATTCCTTGAGAAGTACAAGGACCAGATCCAGAACATCATCGGCCATTTTGGCCTTGGATTCTACAGCGCCTTCATGGTTTCAAAGAAGGTGACCATTGAAACGCTGTCCTGGAAGGAGGGCGCAAAGGCCGTCAAATGGACCTGCGACGGTTCTCCGGAATACACCATGGAGGATTGTGACAAGGCCGATAGAGGCACCGTTATAACCCTTTACCTTGACGATGATTCCTCTGAATACTCAGAGAAATCACGCATAGAGTCCCTTCTCCAGAAGTACTGCAAGTTCATGCCAGTTCCCATCGTCTTTGGGAAGGAGCAGGAATGGAAGGACGGAAAATATGTGGATACGGACAAGGACAAGGTGATCAACTCCGTGGAGCCCCTCTGGACTAAGGCACCTTCAGAGCTCAAGGATGAGGATTATCTTGGATTCTACCGTACCCTATTCCCTATGAATGAGGAGCCGCTTTTCTGGATCCACCTCAATGTTGACTATCCTTTCAACCTCACAGGTATCCTCTACTTCCCTAAGCTGAAGGACCGCGTGGCGGTGGAGCGCAACAAAATCTCCCTATACTGCAACCAGATGTTCGTCACGGACCACGTAGATAACATCGTCCCTGACTTCATGACCCTCCTTCACGGTGTCATAGACTCCCCGGACATCCCTCTTAACGTAAGCCGCTCCTACCTCCAGAGTGACGCTGCAGTAAAGAAGATCTCTACCTACATCACAAAGAAGGTGGCAGATCGCCTGGAAGGCATCTTCAAGGACGAGAGGGAGCAGCTGGAAGCCAAATGGGACAACCTCAAACTCTTCATAGAGTACGGTATGCTCTCAGATGAAAAGTTCTTCGAGAGGGCCCAGAAGTTCGCTCTTCTCAAGAACGTAGACGGCAAGTACTTCAGCTTTGACGAGTACAAGGAAGCCGTAAAGGACGCCCAGACAGACAAGGACAAGAAGCTTGTGTATCTGTATGCCACAAAGGCCGATGACCAGTACGCCTACATCCAGGCCGCAAAGGACAAGGGCTATGACGTCCTCCTTATGGACTGCGAGCTTGACGCCCACTACGTGAATCTCCTTGAGCAGAAGCTCACTGACACACGCTTTGCGCGCGTAGACTCTGACGCCGTTGAGAATCTCATTCCCAAGGAAGACAAGGTTAAGCTTGAGATGAAGGAAGACGAGCGCTATGACCTTGAGAACATGTTCAAGGCCGTTCTCCCTGAGGGCAACGACTACTTTGTCCAGGGAGACAACCTTGGAGCGGAATCGGCCCCCGTCCTAATCACTCAGAACGAATTCATTCGCCGTTACCGTGAGATGAGCGCCCTTGGCGGCGGAATGAACTTCTACGGTGAGATGCCAAAGAGCTACAACATCACCGTGAATATGGAGAACCCTCTTGTGGCTCAGATCTGGGCTTCCAAGCAGGCCGATGTCAAGCCTCAGGGAGAACTCCCCGCCGAGGCTCCCTCAGACGCCCCAGAGGAAGAGAAGACAAAGGCCCGCGAAGCCCGCGAGGCAGTTCGCAAGGCCCACAGGGCCGATGTAGAGGCCTTCGCCCGGGAGAATGACCTCCTTCACCAGATTGCAGACCTTGCCCTCCTCTCCAACGGAATGCTCAAGGGCAAAGCCCTCAGTGATTTCATCGCAAGAAGCTACGCCATTATGAAATAACGCGTGGCACGCAAGATACTGACTATCAGCTAATTATTAATAATCGGGTGCACCTGCATGTGCACCCGATTATTTGTAACACGCTGAGCGTTAAGTATTTATCGGCCAAGATTACTTATACAGGAACCTTCTGATGCTCATCTTTGGAGTTTTCTCGAAGGGCCTATCCATGAGTTCCACCTTTGCAATCTGGCTGTAGCCGGGAAGCTGGCGGTTGGCACCCAGTCGGATGTTCTCAGGAATTTCTGCCTTGGCCTCATTGTCAAGGAGGGCCTTGGCTATTGACTGCTCATCAAGGAACACAAGGGCAACAAGCTTGCCGCCACGTTCTACCACCACGGATTCCATGACATAGGGCTGGTTGTTAACCACTGCCTCAAGTTCCTCAGGGTAGATGTTCTGGCCGGAAGGACCAAGAATCATGTTCTTTGAGCGGCCACGGATGAAGATGTTACCTTCTGCGTCAATGATGCCAAGGTCTCCGGTACGGAGCCAGCCGTCATCAGTGAAGGCATTTGCAGTTGCCTCTTCATTCTTATAGTAGCCGATTGTGATGTTCTCACCACGGGCCTGGATTTCTCCCACAACGTGCTGAGGGTCATCGGAGTCTATGCGGACCTCGGCCACATCAACAGCCTTGCCGCAGGAACCGGCCACGTACTTGGTCCAGTGCTCATAGGCAAGCAGAGGGCAGGCTTCCGTCATGCCGTAACCAACAAGGTACGGGAACTTGATCTTCTTGAACAGGCGCTCAACCTCAGGATTGAGGGCTGCACCGCCCATGATGAATTCCTGGACATTGCCACCGAAAGCCTGTACAAGGCCGTCCTTCACCTTCTTATATATTACATTGTTAAGGAGCGGAACCTTGGTGAGGAACTTAATAAGGGGCTTATCAAGGGTGGGCTTAACCTTACTCTTGTAAATCTTCTCCATCACAAGCGGAACGGTGATGAGGAGGTAGGGCTTTACATCGGCAAAAGCCTTGAGAAGGGTTGCGGGGGTGGGAGCCTTACCCATCCAGTAGATGGACGTACCGTTGCAAAGGGGATAGAGGAACTCAATCACCAGGCCGTACATATGGGCCATGGGAAGCATTGAGACCATCTTGTCACCTGCAGGGACGTTACGCTGGGAGTAATCTACGTTTGCGCTGAAGTTACGGTATGTGAGCATCACGCCCTTGGGGTCTCCGGTGCTGCCGGAAGTGTAGTTGATGGTGGATAGGTCGTCCCAGTTGTCCGTAGGGAACACAACGTCATCGGGGCCGAATCCCTTGGGGTATTTCTCTGCGAAGAGTTTGTCCAGGTTGTCAACCGTTTCCTGAATCTTGGCGTCACGGCAGAAGAGGATCTTCCAATTGTCTACGTCGAAGACCACCTTGAGGGCGGGCATCTTCTCCGGATCCATCTTTGCCCAGCGGGCGGCGTTGGTAAAGAGAGCTATACTGTCACTGTGATTGACAAGGCCCATAACGCTTTCAGGGGTGAAATCGGCCAGAATAGGAACGATTACGGTCTCATATGTATTGACGGCGAGGTATGCGAAGCCCCACTTGGCGCCGTTGTTGGCGCAGAGGGCTATCTTGTCTCCCTTCTTGAAGCCTGCTTTTTCAAAGACAATGTGGAAACGGGCGATATCCGTTGCCATTTGGGCGTAAGTAAATGAATCTCCGCCGATTGTATTCAGCGCGGGCTTGTCCCAGAACTTGCGTGTAGCGTCCTGAAGGCGCTGAAGATAATGAGGATAATTTGACATATCTTAGGTTTTAGGTTTTTCAATACTATCTACAAAGATAACAATTATTTTGGTAAGCAAAAAATCAGTATCTTTGCAGACTGAAAGATATTTAGATGAGAAGAAAACCTATCATAGCCCTTATCTACGACTTCGACGGAACCCTTTCCCCCGGCAACATGCAGGAGTTCGGGTTCATCCAGGCCGTTGGCCAGACGCCTGCGGAATTCTGGGCAAAAAGTGACGGCATAGCCAAGGGACAGGATGCCTCCAACATCCTTGCATACATGAAACTCATGCACGACGAAGCCCGTAAGAACCATATCAAGCTCACCCGCGAGGGCTTCAAAAAGTACGGGGCCGATATTAAACTCTACGAGGGAGTCCGTGACTGGTTCCAGAACGTAAACGCCTACGGCAAGGCCCACGGAGTGATCATTGAGCATTATATCAACTCTTCCGGCCTTACGGAAATAATCGAGGGCTGCCCCATTGCAAAGGAATTCAAGCACATCTTTGCCGGAAGTTTCATTTACGACGACAAAGGCGTGGCAGAATGGCCAGGCATAGCCGTAGACTACACCGGCAAAACGCAGTACCTGTATAAGATACAGAAAGGAATTTTCTCCGCCCGTGATTCAAAACTGGTCAACGAAAGTTGGGCCGATGCCGACAAACGCATCTCCATGGACCACATGATCTACTTTGGAGACGGAGAGACCGATATCCCCTCCATGAAGCTTGTAAGCCTTTCCGGAGGTAACGCCATTGCGGTTTTTGATCCCTCCCGTCCCGGCAAGAAAGACGCCGCCCGTAAGCTCCTGAGGCAGGGCCGCGTGAACTTCATCACACCGGCATCCTATACAAAGGACAGCCGTACCTTCCGCCTTGTGTGCGCCATCATAGACAAAATCAAGGCAGAGACAGAACTCCGTCAATTCTCCAGATACAAATAGCACAACTGTCATTCTGAGCGTAGTCGAAGAATCTTATGAGAAAAATAAAAGTAGGCATGGTGCAGCAGCACTGCACCGCAGACATCCCCGGGAACATAGCCCGTCTTCAGGAAGGGATCCGCGCCTGTGCAGCTTTGGGCGCAGAGCTTGTAGTTCTTCAGGAACTTCACAACAGCCTTTATTTCTGTCAGGAGGAAAATGCAAAGCTCTGTGACCTTGCAGAGCCAATCCCCGGCCCTTCCACAGAGAGTTTCGGCGCGCTTGCCCGTGAGCTAGGAATAGTGCTTGTGCTGTCCCTTTTTGAGCGCCGCACCCCCGGCATCTACCACAACACGGCCGTGGTCCTGGAGAAAGACGGCAGCATTGCCGGCACTTACCGCAAGATGCACATCCCGGACGATCCCCTATTCTACGAGAAATTCTACTTCACCCCCGGAGACCTTGGCTTCCAGCCCATAAAAACCTCCGTAGGCACACTTGGAGTGCTTGTATGCTGGGATCAGTGGTATCCTGAAGCCGCACGTGCCATGGCACTTGGCGGGGCGGAGATGCTCATCTACCCCACCGCTATCGGCGGCGTCCCCACAGACCCTGACTGGGAGCAGGCTCAGCAGCGCCAGGCATGGCAACTGGTTCAGAGAGGTCATTCCGTAGCCAACGGCCTGCCTGTTATCACAGTGAACCGCACCGGCGTGGAGCCTGATCCCACAGGCCATTCCACAGGCATAGACTTCTGGGGCCATTCCTTCGCCACAGGCGCCCAGGGAGAGCTTCTCACTGAGTTTGAAAAGTCTGAAGAAGGTGTCCGCGTCGTTGAACTTGACATGGAACAGAGTGAATACGTCCGCCGCGGCTGGCCCTTCCTCCGTGACCGCCGCATAGACGCCTATGATGTCCTCCTAAAACGTTTTGGGAAATGAGAATTCCTGCCGAATGGGAAAAACAGGGCTTCGTACAACTCACCTGGCCCCACAAGGACTCACTTTGGTATGAGGTGGAAAAGGTACAGGAATGCTATACCAAAATTGCATCTGCCATCCTGGCACGTGAACCTCTTCTGATTGTATGCCGTGACAGGCAGGAAACAGAATCCGATCTCCGCCGCTGCGGCCTGAAGAGCCTTGATGGGATCATGTTTGTAGAATCCCCAATAAACGACACCTGGGCCCGAGACCACGGTGCCATTTCCGTATTCGGAGACAACGGAGAGAAATACATCCTGGACTTTGTCTTCAACGGTTGGGGTCTCAAATTTGCCTCAGACCTTGATAACCAGATTACTCGCAACATATATTCAAAAGGTGCGTTCGCTCCTGATGTCAAGTATATCGATATGCGTCCCTTCGTCCTTGAAGGCGGCAGTATAGATACCGACGGCGCAGGAACACTGATTGCAACATCTGAGTGCCTGTGCTCCCTGAACAGGAATGAATACCTTTCCCGGGAAGAGATTGAGAATCATCTTAAAGCAGCCTTTGGGCTTAAACGCATCCTTTGGCTGGACAACGGATCAATTGCAGGTGACGACACAGATTCACACGTTGATATTCTTGCCCGTTTCTGCTCAGAAGACACAATTGCCTACACCTCCTGCGAAGACCCTGAAGATGAAAACTACGCATCTCTGAAAGAAATGGAGAAGCAGTTACGCAGTTTCCGTACACTGGATGGCAAACCTTACAGACTTGTTCCGCTCCCGCTTCCGGATGCACTCTATCTTGATGATTACCGTCTTCCCGGTTCATATGCAAACTTCCTCATTCTTAACGGAGCTGTGCTCATTCCCGGAGCCGCGTCCAAGAAGGATGATATTGCACGTGAACGCCTTCAGGCAATATTCCCAGACCGTTCTGTTGAGGTTATTGACTGCCAGGCTCTTCTTTCCGGACACGGCGGACTTCACTGCATTACAATGAACTATCCGGAAGGGTGGTAGCACAATTTCTAGTGCAACTTAACTATCTGAGACACAGATCTTTACAGAGTTATTTGGGATTACCGGTAATCCCAAATAACTCTGTAAAACATTGATATTCAGAGAAATAAGTTCCACCGCATCGGCATTACCACAGGAGACAAAAAAAGACATCCCTTGTGCAGGGATGCCTTTAGATAAGGTAAGATAAGATCTTACTGGAGCTCTACGGTAACTACGCGGTTCTTAGCAGCGCCGTCGAAGAGCTGTACGGTTGCACCGTGAGCAGCGCTCTCGATGTTCTCTTCCTTGGCACCGGCCTTCAGGAGAAGGTCAACCACGGTCTTTACACGCTGCTCGGAGAGCTGCTGGTTGCGCTTTGCAGAACCGGTCTGCTTGTCTGCATAACCATTGACTGCGAGCTTGGTGTCACCGTCAACAACGGTATTTGCGAAGTACTCGAAGTGAGCTTTCTCACGCTCTGAGAGCTTTGCGCTGCCGCAATCGAAGTAGAGGGTGATAGGGCTGCCGGGCTTCACGTCAACAGCAGTGAACTTACCGTTCTCATAGAGATAGGTCTGGCCATCAACAAGCTCACGGAGAGGAGCAACCTCATCCTCAAGAGCTGCGATCTTGTCCTTAAGCTCTGCATTCTCTTTCTCCAGGGCTGCCACCTTGTCTGCAAGGGCATTGTACTGCTCTGTGGTGAAAGGAACAGGGATAACAACGGGAGTGATTGAGCTGTGACGGTTGAAACCGGTCTTTCCAAGCTTGATAGCTACACCGATGGTTGCGGAAAGAGGGAACTCGAAGCGGCCGATGTTCTTGGTAACCTCAACACCATACCAGGAAGCCTTTGCCACCATTGCACGGAAGTCAAGGAGGAGGTCTACGCGGTTGCTGAGGTAGAAGCGGTTGAGGATACCACCACCGTAAATCCATTCAGCTGCAGAAGCGGGAGTGATTGCAAGACCACCGGAGAGGTAAGGAGCAACATTCCATACGCGGGTCTCTTTGTAACCCCAGAAGCTGTCAGTGAGGCTCCAGAGGAGGTCACCGGTAATGAAGTGCTGTGCAGGATTGAGGGGTGCACCGTCATTGCCAAGAACGTTGTTGGCAAGACCGAGCCAGTTGATACGGCCTCCGATGAAGGGAGTCCACCATTTGCCGAGGGATACGTCTACTGCGAGACCGCCGATGCCCTGTGCAAAGGGAATACCGGACTGGTTCTGGAGGTTCAGGCCTGCATTCCAACCAGCGCCAAGGCCAATCCAGGTGTTGTCAAAAGCCTTGTTGGTTTCATAAGCACCACGAACGACTTTACCGTTTTCGTCACGGTTTGCATTCTCCTGAGCGAAAGCGTTCACGGAGAAGAGGAGGCTTGCTGCTGCAAGAGCTCCAAGAATCATTTTGATACCTTTCATAATTTTGTATTAACGTTAATAAATTTTGCCGTTTAAAAATACCCTATAAAGGATTATCAATGCAAATTTAAGCAATTTTCTCCATAGAACAAATTTTTCCGGCTTTTTTTTAAATTTTTTGCGAATTACGTATCTTTGTAAAAAGTCCAGAGAATGCAATTCAAGCTCAATTCACCATACTCTCCTTCCGGGGACCAGCCGGAAGCAATAGACCAGTTATGCAGTGCCCTGAGCCAAGGTGTGCAGGACGTTACGCTGCTTGGCGTAACAGGATCCGGCAAGACTTTCACTATGGCAAACGTAATCCAGAGGCTCCAGAGGCCGGCACTCATCCTCAGCCACAACAAAACCCTGGCGGCCCAGCTATACGGTGAATTCAAAGCATTCTTCCCGGAGAATGCCGTGGAGTATTTTGTTTCCTACTATGATTATTATCAGCCGGAGGCATATATTCCGGTCACGGACACATACATTGAGAAGGACCTGAGCATCAACGACAAAATTGACGAGCTCCGTGTCAGTGCAGCATCGGCCCTTATGAGCGGAAGGAGGGATGTCATTGTCATCAGTTCCGTCTCATGCCTATACGGAATTGGCAACCCCGACGATTTCCATGACCAGACCGTCACCGTCCACAAGGGAGAGCGAATGTCCATGACCCGCCTCCTCTACAAAATAGTTGACGCCCTCTATTACCGCACGGAAACCGATTTCAAGCGCGGCAGCTTCCGCGTACGCGGAGATACGGTAGATATCTTCCTTGGAGGGGCCGATTACGCCGCCCGCATTGAGTTCTTTGGCGACGAAGTGGACCGGATAGCCCTCATAGACCCAGTCACCGGGGCCATCTTCGAGGAAATGGAGAAGATTGACCTCTACCCCGCCAAGAACTTCGTAACCTCCAAGGAAAAGGGAGCAAAGGCCGTGAGCCAGATTCAGGACGACCTTGTGAAACAGGTTGAGTACTTTGAGTCAATAGGCAAATACCTTGAGGCCAAACGCTTGAAACAGAGGGTGGAATACGACATAGAGATGATAAAGGAGATGGGCTACTGCCCGGGCGTAGAGAACTATTCCCGTTACTTTGACGGGAGAAAACCCGGCCAGCGTCCCTTCACCCTGATAGACTACTTCCCCAAGGACTTTCTGGTGTTCATAGACGAATCCCACGTAACCCTCCCCCAGATACGCGCCATGTACGGCGGGGACCACTCACGCAAGGAAACACTGGTGGAATACGGTTTCCGTCTCCCTGCCGCCTCTGACAACCGTCCCCTCACCTTTGACGAATTCGAGTCCATAACCGGCCAGACGGTATACGTAAGCGCCACTCCAGCCGATTACGAGCTTGAGAAGTCCGAAGGCCTTGTGGTGGAGCAGATAGTTCGCCCCACAGGCCTCCTGGACCCTCCTATCGAGGTCCGTCCCACCAAAAACCAGGTGGACGACCTTATGGAGGAGATACGCATAAGGGCCGAAAGGGATGAGAGGGTTCTTGTGACCACCCTCACCAAGCGCATGGCCGAGGAACTGGACAGTTATTTCACCAAAAACGGTGTCCGCTGCCGGTACATCCACTCGGACGTAGACACGGCGGAACGCGTGGAAATCATAGAGGATTTCAAGAACGGCCTCTTTGACGTCCTTATAGGCGTAAACCTCCTGAGGGAAGGCCTGGACATCCCCACCGTATCCCTTGTGGCCATTCTTGATGCCGATAAGGAGGGCTTCCTCCGGAGCGGCCGCGCCCTTACCCAGACCGCCGGCCGCGCCGCCCGAAACCTTAACGGCCTTGTGATAATGTATGCCGATTCCGTGACGGAATCCATGGACGAGACCATCCGTGAAACAGCCCGCCGAAGGAAAAAGCAGCAGGAATACAACAAGCTCCACGGCATCACGCCAAAGCAGGTTGCGGCCCACGCCAACCCCCTTATGACGGAACTTGTGCGCTCCGGAGACGACACAACCCACGTGTCCGGCTTCCTGAACCCCGTTCTCCAGAACAGCGTCACCGGCCATGTGAGCGCAAGGGACAGCGTATCGGCCCCGGAATATGTTCCCAGTGCCTCCGAACTTGGCAAGGGAGACGTGAAGGTGGGCCTTGGCCACGACGCCAAGAGGGAAACTTCATCGGCCTATGTGGACGGGTACATCACCGCAGACCTTGCCGCCGTGCTTCAGGATCCCGTCATCCGCTCCATGTCCCGCGAACAGGTGGAGAAAGCCGCCGAAGAAGCCAAGCGCAAGATGCAGAAAGCGGCAGCGGATCTTGATTTCACCGCCGCCGCCCGTTACCGTGACGAGATGTGGGCCCTCCAGGAATACCTGAAGGTGTGGAAGGCCTAGAGCGCCTTTATCTTCTCAAACAGGACCTCTTCGTCGCCTGGCGTGTACCCCAGGTGAGAATACACCAGCCTGCCGTTTTTGTCGTACAGGAACACGCAGGGACAGGATGTCACCTTCATCGCGCGGGTGAGTTCCTTGTTCACGTCGAAGTAAAACTCAAAGCCGTCCCAGCCGCGGCCCCGCGCAAGGGCCTTGGCCTTGGAAAGGGAGCGGGTATCGTCCGTGCAGACCGCAATGAAGCGGAAGGGTCTTTCCGCCTGCCAGTCCTCAAAGACCTCGCTTACCGCATCCATCTCCTCTATGCAGTACTTGCAGGTCACAAACCAGAATGACACCACGTAAGGAGTCTTGTGGTCCACCCACTCAGCGGGAGTGGTCTTTCCCCCGTCCATAGTCTGGATCTCCACTTTCAAATAATCCTGGGCCGATAATGATGTAATGCCCAGAAGGAGCGCTGCCGCTAAAACTATAATCTTTTTCATATTCATACTCTCTAAAAATGGTAAGACAGCCTCAGGATGCCGCCCCTGTATTCAGGCTGCCAGCGGCACACGCCGCCGGAGCAGATCATCCCGGAACGCTGGTGACCGTATGCAAGATCGGCCTTGAAACCTCCTGTGGTGTAGGACACACCGGCTTCATAATAATGCTCCCCGGTGTCTCCGTGGTTGTACATATCCTGCACGTGGACGCTCCATCCGTCCACCGACGAAAGTTCCGCGGAGGCGGCCATCCAGTCACGGGTCAGTTCCTGAGAATACAAATACTGGGCCTGAAGCCTCAGGGACAGTTTCCCCGGGAAACGGTACAGGCCGTCCAGCACGAACACGTTCTGGGCGTTGGTGGCCTTGCGGTCTCCGTGGGAGGGAGAATTCTCCTGGATGCTCACGAAGGCAACCGTCTTGAGGCGCCTTCCCCAGCGCTTTTCCACCTGGATGTTGATGTCGCGGTATGCCATACGCATAACGTCCCAGTTTCGGAGCGCGTTTGGAAGGGCCCATATCCAGCAGCCGTTCACGTGGAATTTCCAGCCCTTGACGCTGTAATATACGTCCCCGCTCCAGCCGAATTCACCATCTGAAAAAGTGGTGTAGGGATTCAGGGAGGCAAGCATATAAGCCTGTTCCATACAGAGCGACGGCAGGTAATTCATCCCGAAGGTGTCAAGCATATTCTGAAGGCGGCGGGCGGTGACCGTGGCCGAGAATTTTCCCGCCCCGTACCCCAGTTCCAGGGTCTGGGCATTGCCGCCGGGCTTTCCCACCCATTCTGCTCTGGCGCTGAATCCGCCGGTGTTCCAGGAGGCAAGGGCGCTCCACCAAAGGGACGGGCTGCCATCCCCCATCCTTGCCACGGCGCTGCCCTCTATGGACACGCCGCCAAAGCGGAGAGCGGCCTCGGCGCCTGCGAGGGAACGGGATGAATACCACGGGAACTGCCTCTTGAAACCTCCCAGTGCCTTGAAGGAGAAAACGTCCCCGGGGGTGCTGAAGCCAACGCGGCCTCCGCCAAGTGAATTGTTCCACCCAAGGTTGCGGTCTTCCCAACTGCGGAAGATGATGCCGGTTCCGAACTGGTCATAGAAGTCTCCGGCGGTGACATCCCAGTACTTGTCAGTCCAGGCAATGTACTTTCCAGGAAGGCCGATTCCCTTGAGGCCGGCGTCATATCCGGGCAGGGGGTTAGGGTAATATTCGGCCTGGATTCCGGCCGAAAAACGCCCGTAGGAATAATCCAGCTTGAGGTAATTGTTGGAGTAGAAGGCGGGCGAAAGATCCAGGAGCGAATTTGACTCGATGCTTCCGGAAAGGGTATGCACCTGCGCTTCTCCCATCCAACATATGGATAGGAGAAGGGCAAGCGAGAAGAGTATTCTTCTACTCCACATAGACGGGTTTAAGTTCCTCGCCGACAGCGGCGACTGCGGCATTGTCTACATAGTAGCCGCCGTAACTGCCGGAGGATTTTTCCGTCTGGCTGCCAAATGCGCGCTGGACATAAGCGACAAGCTCAAGATTGCTCTTGTTGTAGGAGGAAGGGATAGTAGTGGAATAGTGCTTTTCCACCACGCTCATTTCTCCTGGAGAAGAAATGGCGTCTCCCTTTGCGGCGGTAACGGAAATGCGGGCAATGTCGTCGTGATGATAATCGTTCACGTAAGAATTAGTGTGGTAATCGGCCTGAGGGCAGATTATGCCGCTTTCCGTCACCATCAGCGTAAACTTATAGTCCTCGGCATTGCGGAGGTAAAGCGTGACATCCACGTTAAGGGTAGAGCCGCTGATAGAAGAATTCAGGCCGATAGCCGCGGTAACGGGGTAATACTGCTCCGTTTCCTTGACGGCGGCAACAATGAGGCTTGCCGTATAAGTATGGTCCTGATAATTTGCTATTGACTGACGGCCGTCCAAGATTCCGGAAGGATATCCGCTTATCTTATACTGGGAGGCCAGCGTACTGGTCTGGTTGAAAGCCAGATCACTGTCGGAGGCGTGAACGTTCAGGGGGACTATCTTTCCGGGGAGGCTCTCCTGGGCCACCTTCACGGCATCGGCCATAAAGGGACACCAGCCGCACCAGGTGGCGGTGAAACGCATCATGAGAGAGCGGTGGAAAAATTCCTTGTCCCAGTTTACGCCCTGATTCTGCCTCTGTGTTACGGAGAACGGGACACACTGGTTGTCCTGGTTGCAGAATACAATCACTCCGGAGCGGCTCTCCTCAGTCTCGTTCACAGAGACATTGAAGTGATGCATCTTTCGGCCAAGGCCAAGTTCCTCCACGGAGGCTTCCTCTATCCAGTCAGGGGTGGAGGTTATGTGATACTCAAGGGAGCTGACAACTTCCACGTCAAGGGTTTCCGTGTTGTGCATGATGGTGGCGGCTGGCGTCACAATGCGGAAGTCTGCGCCATTTACAGGACGGACAAAAAGGCCTCCTTTTCTGGCCGATATAAGGACGCTTGTCTTTCCTTCGTCAAAAGTGAGCATGTAAGCCGACCTTACAGCGTTCCCGGAAAGCGATGCGCTCCAATAAGAGGCCTCAGTAGCGGCCTTGGCGCAGGGCAGGAAGATGGAGTTTCCGTTCCTGAGGCTGGTTACGGTATAGCCGGAAATGCCGTCCTTCTTTTCCCAGGTCCAGGAGCAGTTGGAAGTGCTCTTAAGCTCCTCCCATTCCTGCTTTGTGGGCATGCGCCAGTAGCCTTCAAGGGCCATTTTGGCGGCATCGTCCTCCGGATCAAGGATAAGTTTACTGTCATCGGCATTATATTTACTCATATCATCTCCCCAGGCGTAATTGTCCCAGCCAAAACTATCTTTGGCTTTCAATTCTCCCCAGGCAAAGCGGCCGCCGGCATCGGCGGGGGCAACAGCGTCAAGGTTCTTGGACGCCCATTTAACGGAAAGGCCAAGATCCACCATCTGAAGGTCTTCGGGGGTGAAGGAAATATCTTCCGGGCCGTCACCCTGGCCTGAAGGGTCATTTTCCTTGCCCGCAGGTTCATTTTCCTGAGCGGGATCCGGGGCCTTTGTGCAGGCCACAAAAAGCATTGCAAGGCAAACACACGCCGCCGGTAAAATTTCATTCAGTCTTTTCATACTCAAATTGAATAATTTCTCCTGGAGTGAGCCGGATGGCGTTTACAGCCTTTCCGTCCTCCAAAACATACACTACTATATAAAGGTTTTCAAAATCAGGTATTGCGGCCTGGAAACTAACCATTCCCTCATCACCTTCCTTCAGGGGGTGGAGCGCGCGGCCTTCCGCTCCGGGATCAAGATAGCCCCTCAGGACCGCCTTGCACACATATCCGGGGCCAAAGCCGGCCTGCTGAGCCACGCTAACTCCGTCCTGGGCCCAGGCCGCGGCAACGGTATAGGTTGCATCTTTTACGGCTTTAACTATCACGTCCAGTTTCAGGGTCCCATCTTCTACTTTAGACTCTGCCGAAATTCCGCAGGGAGCGGCCGTGAGGGCATTGTCCACGTACTCCACTATCCTTGAAGCATCCTTCCCGCCGTTGAGAGTACCGCCGTCAAGGTCAAAGATAAGGGACGGGTACTCAGTTACGGAGAAGGCGGAACAGAGGGCCGCCGCCTCTGAGGGAGAAAGCTCATCCATGTAATGAACGGACAGCGGAATAATCCTTCCGGGCCTCTGAGCAGCCGCCTCTTCAAGTGCCTCAGACATATTGGGGCAGTACTGGCACCATGTGGCCGTAAAGCCAAGGGCAAGTACCCGGCGGTAGAATACAGTACCCTCCAGGGCACCGGATGGTTCCTCGGTATTCTCCGACGGGTCAAACTCCTCCGGATCCTCTTTCTGGCCTACACAGGAAAAAAGAGGGAACAGAGCCGTCAGAAGCAGTATTCTCAGCCACTTTCTCATTGTCTTGACACCTTGATTATATGCCTTAGATTCTTTATCTGGGACACAACCTTGTCCAGCTCCAGATTGGAGGGTACGGACAGTTTCAGCGCAACCTCATAGGTGCCGTTACGGGGATTGTCCGTGACGGTGAAGGAGCGGATGCTGGCCTTGAACTGGCCCACTATTTCAAGGATACGGCCGGAAGCGCTCTCTTCATCGGCAATTACCTTAAGGGCAACCTGAAAACTGCCGCTTGAGGGGGTATCGGCCCATTTTACCTTCTGGATCCTATAGGGATAAAGCTCCAGCAGACGTGCTGCGTTGGGGCAGGTTATGCGGTGGATCTTGATGCCGTCCGTGCGGGTGACAAAGCCAAATACGTCGTCTCCAAAAACCGGGTTGCAGCACTTTGACATCCTGTAATCCAGACCCTTGACATTCTTGGCGTTAAGGACCAGGATATCGTCCTTGGACTCATAGTGGCGGGCGGCTTTGGCCGATGCCTGCACGGCTTCCGCAGCCTCGACGGAGGCGGCGTGACGCGCAGCTTCCCCAAGAATATAGTCCTTGATGAAATTGACATCCAGGGTTCCGGCGCCTATTGCAGCATAGAAGGCCGTAAGAGTGGGATAATTGTTCTTCTTTCGGAACTCCGTTAGCATGTCGTCCGGAAGTTCCAGCTTCCAGTTCTTGAGACGGCGCTCAAGGAGCTCCTTGCCATCAACGGCACGGGTCTGCTCCTGAAGGGCAAGGGCCTGTTTAACCTTTGAGCGGGCCTTGGAACTCACAACCCAGTTCATCCAGTCCGGCGTGGGACGCTGGTTCCTGGAGGTCTGGATTTCCACTACGTCTCCGGTGGAGAGTTTCTCCCGGATGGAGACGGCCTTGCCGTTTACCTTTGCGCCTACGCAGTGGGAGCCTATGTTGGTATGGATGCCGAATGCAAAGTCAAGGACGGTTGCCCCGGCGGTGAGGATCCTGAGTTCCCCGGTGGGGGTAAACACAAAGATTTCCTTCGAAGGAGGCTGAGGGAGGTCCTCGGTGTCATCGTCAGGATGCTCCAGGGCATAGCGGACATTGGAGAGCCATTTATCCAGGCTTTCCTCACGCTTAATCCCCTTATAGGCCCAGTGCGAAGCGAAGCCGTTTTCGGCCATATCGTCCATACGCTGGGTGCGTATCTGGACTTCTATATATGCTCCCTCGCGGTTCTTGACCGTTATGTGGAGGCTTTCGTAGCCATTGGGTTTGGGATTGGTAACCCAGTCCCTCAGGCGCTTGGTATCCTGCTCATACTCCTCAGTCACAAAGCCGAACACTTTCCAGCAAAGTTCCTTCTCCTGCACGTGGTTCTCGCCGTCGCACTCTATGATAAAGCGCATGGCAAACACGTCATAGACGCCTTCGAAGGGCACTTTCTGCTTGCACATCTTCTGCCAGATGGAGTAGGCCGATTTTGTGCGCACCTTCAGTTTATACTTGATTCCGGCGCCGTCAAGTTTACCCTTTAGCGGCTCTATGAATTCCTGCATGAGCTTCTCACGGTCCTTCTCCCCTGCCTTAAGTTTATTTGTGATAAGGCGGTACTGCTCAGGCTCTGCATAATTCAGGTAGATATCCTCCATCTCGCGCTTCATCTTGTATAGGCCAAGCTGATGGGCAAGAGGAATATAGAGAAGAAGGGTCTCCAGGATCTTCTGCTCCCTGTTACCCTTTGGGAACATCCTGAGGCTACGCATCACCTCAAGGCGGTCGGCCAGCTTAAGGACAGTCACGCGGGGGTCCTTGGAGTACTGGATGATGAGCTTCTTGTAGTTCTCCGCCTCAAGGTGCGTGTCCTTGGGCTTGATTGTGGATATCTTGTTAAGGCCGTCAACAAGGGTGCATATGGAAGCGCCCCAGTCTGCCTCCTTCACCTCATATCCGGCAATGCGGCTGGCCTCATGGAGATAGACGGCGGCTATGCACTCCTCCGGAAGGCCAATTTCATCGGCCACAATTGCCGCTACGGCATCAGGATGGCCGATAAATGGCGTTCCGTCGTGACGGGTCTGATCCTTCAGGGCGTCTGCAGCGGCCGCTCGGGCTCTGTCTATGAGGGGTGTGCTTGTCATTTTGCGTTACGCTGGCGTATGGTAAGGGCTTTCTGGAACTCCCTGGCATTCTGAAGATGCTGGGCATAAGTGGTGGCGAAACGGTGTGTGCCGTTGAAGGAAGGATCCGCGCAGAAGAATATGTAGCTGTGTGAATCCGGGTGCAGGACGGCCTCAAGGCAGCTCTTGGGAGGGCAGGAAATGGGGCCCGGAGGCAGGCCGAAGTGCTTGTACGTATTGTACGGGGAGTCCACATCAAGATGCCTCTTGAGGATTCGGTTGGGCTCATAGTCAAAGCAGAATGCGATTGTAGGATCGGCCTGGAGTTTCATTCCGGATTTGAGCCGATTGAGGTACACCGCGGCAATGGCGGGCTGCTCCGGAACATAACGGGTTTCGCCGTTCACGATTGATGCCAGGGTACAGGCCTCGGCAACGGTGAGTCCCTGCGCTCCGGCTGCGGCCTTGCGCTGAGGAGTCCACCAGGCATCGGCCTCGCGGAAAAGTTTCTCCATAATCTCCCTCACGGATGCAGTCCAGAGAATCTGGTATGTGTCCGGGATAATCCTTGTGAAAAGCATAGCCGGCCTGAAACCAAGGGAATCGGCCGATGAAATGAAGACAGCAACTTCAAGGGAATCCACAAGCATCTGGGCGCCCACCTTCCTTGCAAGGACGGCCGGAGTGCGGATGGAAGACAGCGTAAGGTTCACGGGCGTTTGCCAGCCCTTGTGGACCATACGCATTGCGTACATGCTGGTGCAGGTGGAATCTATGGTGTAGTGCCCAACCTCAAAGGAATTGACGCCTTTGAAGGCACGCCTGACGCTTGCTGGCTTACGGACGTTGCCGCTTGCGATGATGCTGTCACAAACCGCCTCAGGGTCTGTCCATGGATAGATATAAAGCTCCGTGGTCCCATTGAAATTGGGAGCCTTGCGGTCATACCAGTAGCGGTAGGCCTTGATGCCCACAACCGTCAGAAGCGTCACCGCCAGGACTGAGGCTACGCTTATGGCTATTTGCCTGGAAGTCATAACCTTATCTTAGTTTTATCTCGTCACCCTCCTCAAGTTCCACTGGGGGTACCCAGCCGTTGAGTTTGAGGATGGCCTTTTCCTTAACGGCAAAGCGCTGGCATATTGCGTGGAAATCCTCTCCGTCTTCGGAGACAATATACATCTCAAGGCCTTTTGGGGCCTTTTTCTTCTTTGCCTGGAGGTATACTACGGATCCGGGAAGAAGGGGCTGATCCTTCTTGAGGTCATTGTATTTCAGGATTTCCCACTTGAAAAGATGGTACTGCTTTGCAATGGAAGCATAGGTTTCCCCCTCCATGGAATACACAAAGGGGACGTCGTTGAGGGAATACAGAAGACGTGAAAGCTGGAAGTGGAATTCCTCAGAGGGAGACACGGAAATGCCATTTCTTACCTCCGGGGCCGCCACGGGCTGCTCTATCTGGAGCGGGGACTCCGGCAGCACGGCCTCTTCCTGGGTGGTGAGGATATCGAAACGGGACAGATTGTAGTCCTCTATATATTTAATGAGTTTGAAAGCGTACTTGGGGTCTGTTGCATAACCGGCCTTCTTGAGACCGTTTGCCCAGCCCTTATAGTCCGTGCGCTCAAGGTCGAAGAGGAACTTGTAACGGTCACGGTAGCGGAGGAAATCTGAGTGGTCACGGAAGCTTTCCTCCACGGAGCCATACACGCGGAAGCATTCCCCGCGGCGGTCGTCGTCCATATACATTGTGTCTCCGGTCCAGCCCTTGTGACACTTGATACCAAAGTGGTTCTTACCGTTTACGGCAAGGGTTGAGAGGCCGGAACCGGATTCCAGGATGCCCTGGGCAAGGGTGATACTGGCAGGAACGCCTGTGCGGAGCATCTCCTGCACGGCAATGTCGGAATATGTTTCAATGTATTTCTGCTGGGCCTGACCCGTCCTCTGGGCCTGTGCGGTAATGGTGACGCTGAGCACAGCGAGGGCCGATATGAGGAACTTCTTCATCTTGCAACATTTACAGGATGCTAAGTTAAGAAGAAATTTTCAGAACTCATAACTCTCACCGTCGGAAGTGGCGTAAGTTTGAGGGAAAATGGCGCGGCACTCGGCCTCATAGGCCCGGATGTCTGAATTTCTGGAAGAATAATGGCCGATAAGGAGCTTCCCGGCGAGAGCATCGCGCGCCACTTGGGCCGCCTGGAGGGTTGTTGAATGATGGCGCTGCGCCGCCTGATCCGACAGCTCCTGAAGATAGGTGGTCTCATGGTATATTACCGTGGTACCCTGGAGCCACTGAGCCTCCTCCGGAAACGGGGCGGTATCTGAGACATATGCGTAACTCCTGGGAACAAAGGGCTTGTAGGCGGCCTTGGAAACGGGAATCACGGTTCCATCGGCCCTTACTACATCTTCCCCGCGCTTGAGGGAGCCAATCTCCGTGAGGGTGAGTCCGTACTCCCCTATTGCCTCCTTATGCACGTTGAAGGGCGGTTCCTTCTCAAGGATACGGAAGCCGAAGGTTTCTATGGCATGATTGAGGGGGAAGGCCTCAACCCTGATGGATTTTGTTTCAAGCACTGTCTCCGGCGCCTTCATCTTGAGCGGCGTGAAACGGATTTCATAGCCTACTCCGTCACCATAATAACTGAGGAAGAACTTGAGGATGGGGCCGAACGACGGAGGTGCAAAAATGTTCAGAGGCATCTGCCGGCCTTTCATTCCAAGGGTGGAAAGAAGGCCGAAGATACCAAAGACGTGGTCACCGTGAATGTGTGAGATGAAGACGGTGTCCAGCTTCATCATGGTGACGCGGTAACGGGCCATGGCATACTGCGTGCCCTCACCGCAGTCCAAAAGGAACAAGCGCCCGTGCACTTGAAGTGCCTGGGCGCTTTGGTTCCGGTCTCCTGCTGGCATGGCGGATGCCGTGCCCAGCATTGTGACCTTGAAGTTATTGGAAGAAGGATTACTCACCCTTTTCCATCTTGTCCTTGAGGGCTGCAAGAGCGGAGATGTCACCGAGGGTGGTCTTCTCCACGTTGCTCTGGACCTTCTTGATGGCCTTCTTTGCGGTCTCTGCCTCTGCGGTTTCCTTGGCTGCCTTTGCCTCCTGGTAAGTGCGGACGTGGGAAACGCGGATGGTGCGGGTTGCACGGCGGAGATCAACAACCTTCACGGGAAGGGTCTCACCTACAAGAGCCTGCTTGCCGTCTTCCTTAACGAGCTCACGGTTGAAGGCGGTAACCTCAGTGCCGTCAGCGAGAGTAAGGGTGGCGTTCTTGTCACCGATCACGGAAACGGTAGCGTCCACGACGGTGCCAACAGGATATTTAGCCTCAAGTTCATCCCAAGGGTTGGGAGTGAGCTGCTTGTGACCAAGGGAAAGCTTGTGGCTGTTCTCGTCGAAGTCAAGGATGACTACGTCGATGACGTCACCGCTCTGGACCATCTCTGCGGGATGCTTGATCTTGTTCCAGCTGAGGTCTGAGATGTGGATCAGGCCTTCTACGCCGTCCTCAAGCTCTGCGAACACACCGAAGTTGGTGATGTTGCGTACGGTAGCCTTGTGCTGGGAACCCACGGGATATTTCTCGCGGATGCTCTCCCAAGGATTGGTGGTGAGCTGCTTGATGCCAAGGGACATCTTGCGGGCCTCACGGTCAAGGGTGAGGATCTGGGCCTCTACCTCGTCGCCAACCTTAAGGAATTCCTGTGCGCTATGGAGACGGGGGCTCCAGGACATCTCGGAAACGTGTACGAGACCCTCTACGCCGGGCTCTACCTCGATGAATGCGCCGTAATCGGCCACTGCAACTACCTTACCCTTAACGGTGTCACCAACCTTGAGGTCTGCGCTGAGAGCCTCCCAAGGATGTGCGCTGAGCTGCTTCAGACCAAGGGCGATGCGCTTCTGCTGCTCGTTGAAGTCAAGGACGACGACGTTGATCTTCTGATCAAGGGCGACAACCTCTTCCGGGTGGGAGATGCGGCCCCAGCTGAGGTCTGTGATGTGGATGAGACCGTCCACGCCACCGAGGTCTACGAACACGCCGTAGTTGGTGATGTTCTTCACCACACCCTCAAGTACCTGGCCCTTCTCAAGCTTGGAGATGAGCTCTGAGCGCTTCTGCTCCTGCTCTGCCTCCAGGAGGGCCTTGTGGGAAACCACAACGTTCTTGAACTCCTGGTTGATCTTCACGATCTTGAAGTCCATGGTGGTGTCCACGAATACGTCATAGTCACGGATGGGCTTGATGTCGATCTGGGAACCGGGGAGGAAGGCCTCAATTCCGAACACGTCAACGATCATACCACCCTTTGTGCGGGTCTTTACGTAACCCTTCACAATCTCACCGCTCTCATATGCGGCGTTAACCATATCCCAAGATTTGAGCTGGCGGGCTTTCTTGTGGGAGATGATGAGCTGGCCCTTGCGGTCCTCTGCGCTCTCTACAAGGACTTCCACCTTGTCACCCACTTTGAGGTCCGGATTGTAACGGAACTCGGGGGCGGAGATGACGCCTTCTGATTTGGCGCCGATGTTAACAACAACCTCACGCTTGTTGATGGAGGTGACGACACCCTCAACTACCTCATTTTCGGTAACTTTGTTGAGAGTCTGCTCGTACTGAGCCATGGCTTCCTTCTTGGATTCACCGGTCTCAGCACCGTCGTTCTCAAAGGCTTCCCAATCGAACTCCTCGGGAGCTACGGAAGCGTTCAGAACGGCCTTCTTGGCTTCTTTAATTTCTTCTGACATAATTGATTTTTTAGAAAAAACTAGTAGTTAAACATTATGTTTTGTGCCTCATCGCACATACCCGTGCGAATTTTAGCGCGCAAAGATAGGTATAATTATTTGATTCTGCAAATTTGGCCGATATTTACCTTGGACCTGGTCCAAATATGCGCCAGACCAGGTCCACTGGGGCAGCTGATTACCTAAAAACGCCCCATTTACGGTTACAGGCTGCCCAAAAGGACAGCGAGGGACACAAAAAGGGCCGATTCTGTGTCTTTCGCCGTCCCGAAGGACCGCCATCAGCACGAACTCGGCCGTTTTTGTGTCAGTAACTGTTCCTACTTAGAAAGCAAGGACGGCACGCGTGTATAAAGAACTGGTTTTAGGACCATATGCCAACTTTGCACCGTCACCAGTGTTTGCGCCGCGGCAGAGAAAGCGCCGCAGAGCACAAAAACGGTCAAAATAACGTGACGGAAGTTCATCGGGAAATCTTTTTATAGTGCTTCCAGGCCAGGGTGGCGTAGCAGTAGCGCTTGGTGCGGGCCGAGGGGATGAAAGCATAGTGGAAGTGCTTCTCATCGGCGTGGGCACGCAAAAGGTCCAGGTCTCCGTAGCCTGGGGCAGCCCAGACTACGCCGCGGTTGTAGGCGGTGGCGGCAAGGCGAACCTGCTCCTTAAGCGGCAGAGTCTCAATACCTTCCTGAGTACGCTCCCCTTTTTTATTATAGGAGCCGTAGGAGGCATACAGCAGCCTCAAAAACACTCCCACGTATATCACCTGCCACTCTTCTTTCTGCAAGCGCGAAATGCGTATGCGGCGCGCGGTGGCATTATCGGCCGTGTCAAACCATAGCTCATACTCCCGGGCAAGGCCGCTTCTCATCCAGGCCTTTTCCATTTCTTCAACAAAGGAAGGTTTCATCTGGAACAGGCCGATTGAAAAGTCCGGCCCTCCGCCCGTGGTGATGTAGGTGCCGTAGTTGGCAGCCGTCTCCAGTGCGTCCTGAAGGCGGGAATAGCGTTCCACTTCCGGCCACACCACGGACTCCGCCACCAGGGGGTCAACGTCAAAGGAGCGCCACGTATCGTAGGCGCTCCCAGGTATGACTACGGCCAAAGCCAGTATTAGAGCATATAGGTGCAAAGCACAAGCTGGTACTTGTAGTTGCCGTTGCCGGTGTCTTCAGTGGCCTCGTGGTACCACTGGAGCTTGTTGCCGGTCTTCTTCCATGCGGTGGGGAATACCTGGTCTCCTTCAGGCATCTGGAGGAAACCACCCTCGGCATTGTAGAAAACTTTGCGCTTGCCGTCAGAGGAGGTCCAGCTGGCGCTCTTGGGTGAAGAGGCGTCCTTGCGCTTGCCGTTGAGCTTCTGGAATTCCTCGTCAGAAACGGGGCTCCAGCTTCCGCCGGAGAAGTGGTAAACCTTACCGTCCTCATCCATTGAGTAGATGTGCTTGCCGCTGCCGATGGCGTCAAAATCGGCCTGACCAAATACGGCGAATTCCGGCCACCAGGGGCGTACGCTCTTGCCACCGACCTTGGCGGCACTCACGCTGATTTCACGCACGATTTCCTCCTTGTACATCTTGGGATAGTTTGAAGGGAACTCGCTATAAGCCTCGGCCAGGATGTCACCGGCCTGGATAACAACGTTGAGCGGCTCACGGTAAAGGGCGCACTCAGGGATAAGGCCGTCCTCAATGGCCTGACGGTTGATCTTGATAATCTTTCCAAGGGACTCCTTGCGGGCGTTGAAACGCTTCTGGACGTCCTCTACCCACACCTTTGCAGCGCGCTCACGATAGCTCATAATGCGCTCCAGGGCCTGGGCGTAAAGCGGATTGTAAACGGAAGGATCCTCAGTCTGGTATATCTTATTCTTGATTTCAATGAGTTTCTTGCGCTCGGATGCGGCAAAGTTCACGTCGGCCGTAGCATCCTTCAGATCATAGCAAGCCTGAATGTCCTGCAGGTACTTGGACATCTTGACCTGCATGTCGTTGAGACCCGCAGTCTTCTGGTTCATACGGTCCATCATATCCATAGCCGAGCCCATACCGCCCATCATTGAACGGGAGCTCTTCTGCTGGGCAAGCTTCTGCTCTTCCATGAAGCGCTTCTGGAAGGCATCGGCCTCCTTCTTGAAGGAAGGATCTTTGGCCGATTGGGCCTTCTGGTATGCCTCCATCTTCTTGTTGCAGGCATTCATCTTGGGACTGGCCTCCATATAGTTGGAAGAGGTCATCTGCTCACGGGCGGCGGCCTTCAGTTCAGACACCTCAAGGCCCATATATTTGCGGATATCGGAAGCATTGCGGTCATAAACCTGGAATGTTGCCTCCAGGGACTTTTCAGACATCATCTTGACGGCGTCGGCCTCTGACATATTCTCATACCTGGCGGCATCGGCCTCAAGGGCGCTCACGTCAAGGTCTCCAAGGATTGACTTCTCAATCTTCTGGGAGACGCGCTCCTTGTCTGCCTCCGAGGCATTGTCGTCTGTAAGGATGGCAACCTCTGCGTCTGTAAGGCCAAAGGCCGATTTAAGGCCGTCGTTGGCCTTCTTGCGCCACATTAGGGTTTCCGCGTCCTCGCAGGTTGCGTCCTCATTGAGTTCTTCTGCGCGGATGGTGACGGCCTTGATGGCTTTGTAATAAGCTATCTGATTGGCCTCAACGGGGTTAATGAGCTCCTGGGCGCTGGGCACCGCAGGGAATTCATTCATCAGAGGAATAGGGAATTTGGCCGATGAAGGGGTAACCGGACCGTCCCAGCCAAAGGTGCTGGCACGCTTTGCAGGAAGGGCCTGTTCTCCGGTGACGGGCTTTACGGAATTGGGGTCATCGTTTTCCTGACCGGCCATCTGGGACATGCCTTCAGGAATCATTCCCTGAACGGCGTCACCAAGTGAACCGCCAATGGCGCTTTCTGCTTTCTGCTTAATCTTGTCAAGGAAACTCTGGGCCTGGGCCTGGCCGCAGATGAGGGCCAGGGCGGCAAGTAATATTGTAATACGTTTCATAGTTTACTTTTTAACGAATTCTACACGGCGGTTCTTGGCGCGACCTTCATCTGTGCTGTTGGAGGCGATGGGAACGTGAGAGCCCTTACCCACAGGGGTGAGACGGGCCTGGGCAATGCCCTGCTCTACCAGAGCTGCCACAATGGCCTCCGCACGCTTCTGGGACAGAGGATCGTTCACCTTGTCGGAGCCCGTTGCGTCGCAGTGGCCCTGGACCTCGAAGGAGATGCCAGGATTATCCTGCATAAGCTTTGCGATGCGATTGATTTCCACCATTGACTCCGGCTTAAGGTCTGCCTTGCCGGTTTCAAAAGTAATGGCATAGGTGATAATCTTGCCGTCTGAAGAGAGGCGGTCATATAGCGGAACGGCACCTTTTGCCAGGCGGACGTTGGAGATGCAGGCATATTTGTACTGGCCGCCATGATTGAACCAGAAATGCGAAGGCACTTTGGCGGTGGGAACGCTCATTACCCGCACGCCGTTCACATAGCCCTTGAAAGCGCGCTTGTTGAACGAGAAGGCAAAGTGATTCCACTCGCCATCCTTCAGAGGTGAGTCGCTCTCGCCAATGCCCATATACTTTTCGCCAGTGATATCATTTCCCCCAGTAGGCTTTTGGACAGTCCAGCCATAGCGTGAGTAGCCGTCGTCGCGGAACGAGACAACTACATACTCAACGCGGCCGTTCCAGTTGGGAAGGTCCGGGTTGCCAAAGGCGATTTCCAGTTCGTCCCCGCCCAGGCCGTCGCCTGTCTGCAAATACATATCGAATTCCAGCGTGAACACGTCTGGCAGGAAGTGCTGCTGGTCATTCATCAGGGGCTGTATTTCGGCGAATCCGTCATCCGTAAAGGCAATCACCTTACGTCCTCCCACGGATCCCACTTCGGCATAACCTGACATCAAATCCCACTGTGACGGGAACTCACCCAGCTGCTCATTTTCAAATGTATCTTCAAAGAATATCTCATCTCCCGGGACAAAGTCACTCTTTGAATAAGCGGTTTCCACCTGCTTTTTGGGCTTGGGGGCAGGAGCGGCTTCTCCAGAGGGCTTCTTTGCGCCGCAGTCGTCGCAGAAATTGCCTGTGTTGCCGGTTTTACCGCATTCCTCGCAGGTCCAGGCAGCGCTGGCGGCGGGTTTTGCAGCGGGAGCTTCAGAAGCGCCGGGCTTCTTTGCGCCGCAATCGGCACAGAACTTTCCGGTATTGCCGGTTTTGCCGCATTCCTCGCAGGTCCAGGTGCCGCTGGCCTCCTGCTTGGCGGATTCATCGGCCTTCTTATCCTTCTTGTCCTTCTTTTTGCCGAAGTTTCCGTCGAGAAGGTCATTTACACCCTTCTCAACCTTGTTGGAAATGTTTTGCTCTGCGGCTTCCTTTGCCCTGTCCTTGAGTTTGTCAAGGAAACTCTGTGCGTTTGCGGTGCTGCAGACTATGGCCAGCACGGCAATGGTTGTAAAGAGTTTTTTCATATTAGATAAGGTTATTTTCACTGACTATTCTCATCATTTCCGCGGTATTGTCCGCGTCCAGTTTTGTGAGAAGGCGCTTCCTGTACCACTTGATAGTTTCAGGACTAAGGGAGAGCCTCTCTGCAATCTGGGCCGATGTACATCCCTGCCCAAGGAGGCGAAGAATCTCCAAGTCTCTGTCGGTCAATTTCAGTTTAGTGTCGTTCATAGTTGCAAATTTCACATTTATAGACCTAAAAAGCACCACCCAAAAGGGGGGAATTTGGCAATTCCTTTATACCAAATGCTAAAATTTGAGTAAGTTTGTACTGTGAAAAGAGTTCTTGCAGTCATCAACCTCCTCCTTGGCCTTGCCGCCGCCTCCTATGGTTACAATGACCACAGGGGCCATAACCTTGACTCCCTGGAGAGGGTTGTGGCACGCTGGACTCCGGACGCCGTGGACAAAGCCTCGGATGAAGAACTGGTAAAACTGAACCGTGCGTACCGTGACCTAATGCTGGGCTACAACGTCCTCAACGGGGAAAAGAGCCTTTTCTACGCCCGCAAGGCCCTGTCCATCAGCCGCCCCCGCGGATGGTATGCGGCCGATTCCGACGCCTACCGCTATATCGGCCAAATCTATTATGGCCGGGAACAGTATGACAGCGCCCGCGTCTATTATCTGGCTTCCCTTGCCGCCGTGGACGCAATGGCCGCCGGCGCCACCTCCCCCACCAACCAGGAAGGATACACGGAAAGAGAGATTGACGACTATTACTCGGCCCTTTACGGCTCTATCGGCAATCTTTACAATATGATGGATTCAATCCCGCAGGCCATGGATTATTATGAAAAGGCCGGCGCCATCTTTGAAAAATACGGCTGGAACGAGAGCAATTCCATCCTCCATTACAATATGGGAGAGACCTGGCTTGACGAGGGAGACGCCCACAAGGCCAAGGCCGAATACGACAAGGCAATGGCTTTTGCGGAATCCTCCGGGGATTCCCTCATGATAGTGCAGGCATGGAAGGGCTACGGAAGGTACTTCAAGGAGAAAGGCCGTACCCGGAAATCCCTTTCTTATCTCAGGAAGGCCGATGCCTATTACGCCGCCCACCCGGACTTTTCTCCGGAATTCAGAACGGAGAACCTGGACGTCATGAAGGAGGTGCTTTCCCGGCAAAAATTGCAACTGGGACGCATCACGGGGGTGCTGGTGGCGCTTGTGCTGGTGGCCATCGGCCTTTATTTCTCCCGCCGTAAAAAGGCTTCGGACAAGGCCGATGAAACGGCCCCCGTCAAGGTATCGGCCGATGCCCCGGAACTCACGGAACGTGAAAAGGAGATCCTGGACCTTCTTTCCAAGGGCTACACGGCGCCACAAATTGCCGATGCCCTTAACCTCAGCGCAGAGACCATCCGCTGGTACAGAAAAAAACTGCTCCAGAAGTTTGACGTTGCAAACACTCCGGAGCTCATTTCCAACGCAAAGGAGATGGGACTTATCTAAAAGAGATAAAATCTCTTGTATTTTCAGTTTTTTTACGTACTTTTGCAGGCTGACTTTTCCGTAATGTCAGCTGGTTATAGGTATAAACTCCATCCGGTGCGACTGGCCCGGAGCTAAAACAAAGACAAGAGATATGCTGAGTATCTTCTACAAGGAAAACGGAAAAATTCTCCTCTCCCAGTCGGAGAAAGATTTCCCTGCAATCAAGCTTGAAGACGTGGTATGGATTGACCTTGTCCAGCCCACCGGTGCGGAAAAACGTGCCGTGGAGGGCTTTCTGGGCACAGAAATCCAGTCCCGTGCGCAAGCTGAGGAAATTGAGTCATCGTCCCGTTACTTTGAGACGGATGATGCCATATTTGCAAACACCAACTTCCTTACTCCAGGTCCGGAAGAGTATGGTGAGCAGGCTGTGTCGTTCACAATCGTGGACGACACCCTCACTACGCTCCGTGAGGTGCCTCTTCGTTCCTTCACAGACCTTCAGAGAAGGATGCAGGTGAATCCCAGGCAGTATCCTTCAGGGTTCAGCGTTTTTGCTTCAATTCTGGATCAACGCGTGGACCTTGATGCCGATATGATTGAGCTCCTCTCAAAGGAAATCTCCCAGTACGCCAAACAGATCAACGACCAGGAAGACATAGACCAGGAACTCCTGATTGACATTTCCCAGATGCAGGAAAACACCATGGTGGTACGTGAGAACGTGGTTGATAAGCAGCGCCTTATCAGTAACCTCATGCGCTCCACAAAGGTGCCCCGCAGCCTTGAGAACCGCCTCAACGTTCTCCTGCAGGATATCTCCTCACTTCTCAGCCACACCAACTTCTGCTTCGAGCGTCTTGAATACCTTCAGGACACCGTGGTCGGTCTTATCAACCTGGAGCAGAACAAAATTATGAAGATCCTGGCTGTTGTGAGCGTGTTCCTGATGCCTCCAACCCTCATCGCAGGCTTCTACGGCATGAACGTGAGGCTCCCTATGATTAACGCCGATGACCCCAACGCCAATTTCTGGAACTGGGTAATCATCGTGGCCCTGATGGCCTTGAGCTGCCTTCTGGTATTTGTACTCTTCCGCCGGAAGAAACTACTCTGAATACTCCGTTGGATCGAAGCCCTCAAGGGCTTCTTTTCTTTCTGTGCAGGTGCCGCACTTGCCGCAGTGCTTCTCACCGCCTTTGTAGCAGGAATAAGTAAGGGAATAATCCACTCCAAGCTCACGGCCGCGGAGGGCAATGTCACGCTTAGTCATGTTACAGTAGGGTGAAACCACCTTTACGCCGTTGTACGTGCCCGCCTCAACGGCAGCGGCCATACCTTCAATGAACTCCGGGCGGCAATCCGGGTAGATGGCGTGGTCTCCGCTGTGGTTTGCCAGCATTATTGTGTCAAGTTCATAGCTTTCGGCAAGACCGGCTGCAATGGAGAGCATGATGCCGTTACGGAACGGCACCACGGTGCTTTTCATGTTTTCATCGGCATAGGAGCCCTCAGGGATGTCCCCGCCGCCAATCAGGAGGTCACTCTTGAAATATCGGCCCATGAACTCAAGCGGTATAACAAGATGCCTTATCCCAAGGCGCTTGCAATTTATGGTTGCATACTCCAGCTCACGCTTATTGTGCTTTGAGCCGTAGTCGAAGGAAACCGCCAGCGCTATACTGTCCTTATATTCATAAAGGAGCGTAGTGCTGTCAAGGCCTCCGGAATATACTAAGACCGCCCTCATAGACTCTCGAGAATGTTCTCAACGGCGGTGTGGGCACTGCGGACGGCCTCTACCACGGTTGCGGGACCGCTCATGAAGTCTCCGGCAAGGAACACGTTGTGGTAGGGCTGGGCCTCCACGGTGAGCACGGGATCCGGTTTTTCGCTGATGGCGGTAAGGAGGGTGTCGCACTCCACAAAGTGCTCAGTGCCCTTGAGGATCTTGGTGACAACGCGGCCGCCGTCTTCGGGAACCACGTTCTTGCAGTCGCAGAACACAACTCCGCCTTCCTTAATCTCCACTGGGGCCTGGAACACCTTGAACTGGACGCCATCGGCCTTGGCGGCCTGCACCTCCAGAGGGTTGGCGGGCATGTTCTCGAAGGTTTTGCGGTAGTACACCCAGGTTTCCGCGCCCATCCTCACGGCGGTGCGGCAGGCGTCCATGGCAACGTTTCCGCCGCCAATCACAATCACTTTCTTCCCAAGTTTATAGGCCGATGGATTCTTCAGGAAAGGCAGGGCCTGGACGGCACGTGATTCTCCGGGGATGCCAAGGGTGGAGGGATACTCCGCGCCGGCAGCGACAAGGACTGCGTCGTATTCGGCCGATAAATCGGCGATGGTTATATCTTTGCCGATTTCCACGTTCTCACGGAATTCCACGCCGGCGTCAAGGAGCATCTTCTCATAGGCGTCGCAGTATTTGCGGTCCAGCCTGAAAGCAGGAATGCCGTAACGCAGGACGCCGCCCATACGGGGATTGGCGTCAAACATGGTTACCTCCGCGCCAGTCTGGTACAGCCAGATGGCGGCGGCAATTCCGGCGGGGCCGGCGCCCACAATGGCAACCCTGTCGTAGGAATGCTCCAGGGAGTGGCGCTCAAGGACATGGCCGAAGAGGTACTGGGAGGAAATCTCCTGCTCTATCTCATACCAGCGCACGGCCTGCTTCTTGACATTCAGGACGCAGTGGCCGAAGCAGAACTTCTGCCAGTCACAGACAAGGGACGTGACGGCGCTTAAGGGGTTGTTCCGGAACAGGAGGGCTCCGGCTTCCTTCAGGCGGCCCTCACGGTAAAGGGCCATACATTCGGGAACGGGGGTATGTATAGGGCAACCTTCCTGGGCACATTTTGGTTTTTTGCACAGGAGGCAGCGTGAGGCTTCTGGATTCATGGTTTGAAGGTTTGTCGGTTCAGTATTGACCGGCCCAGGGTGAGGGAATCGGCATACTCAAGGTCGTCCCCAAAGCCAAGGCCGCGGGCTAGCGTTGTAACTTTTACGGAGGAGCTTTCTATCTGCCGGTAAACGTAGAAGGCGGTGGTCTCCCCTTCCACGTCTCCGCTTAAGGCAAGGATAATTTCATCGGCATCCTTAACCCTATCCACAAGCTCCCTGATGGTAAGGTCTGAGGGGCCGATACCCTGGATTGGCGATATTATGCCCCCAAGGACGTGGTATACCCCGTGGTACTGGCCGGTTGCCTCTATGCTCATGACGTCACGGACGCTCTCCACAACGCAGATGGTGCGGTGGTCACGTTTGGAATCTGAACAGATTGAGCAGACGTCTTCGTCAGAGATCATCCGGCAGCACCTGCAGTACTTCACATCATCCCGCAGCCTGTCAATGGCTTCCGTGAAATGATGGACGTTGGCCTGGGGTTGCCTGAGGAGGTGGAGAGCCAGGCGCAGCGCACTGCGACGGCCCACTCCGGGGAGTGAGCTTATGGCTTCCACGGCCTCCGTAAGGAGGGCCGACGGGTATGTTTCCTTGTAGGGCAACTCTTTAACGGACCTCTATGAGTTCCACGACGAATTTAAGGGCGCTGTAGGGAGGGATGCCGCCAGTTCCGCGGTCTCCGTAAGCGAGGTGGTACGGCAGATAGAGCTCATACTTTGCGCCTTCACTCATAAGCTGAAGGCCTTCTGTCCAGCCCTTGATTACCTGATTGAGGCCAAATTCGATGGGTTCTCCCCTCTTGTAGGAGGAGTCAAAGACCTGACCGTTGGGGAAGGTGCCCTCATAGTGGCAGTAAACCTTGTCCGTTGCCTTGGGCTTACGGCCGGTGCCTTCCTTGATAACTTTATACATGAGGCCGCTGCCGGTAGCTTTCACGGCAGGGTCCTTTGCCATTGAGGCAAGGAATTTCTCTCCTTCTTCCTTAGCGGCTGCGCCTGCGGCGGCGTTTCTTTCGGCCGATTCACTCTCAAGTTCATTGTAGAACGCCTCCAGGGCCTCTCCGGCCTCCTCCAGGGAGATTGCGGGTTTGGCGCCGGTAAGCATGGCCTTCAGGCCGGCGAGGAAGTCTTCAACGTTGGGTACGCGTATGCCCTGCTGATAGAAGCTGGAAGCAACGCTCATTCCGAATGCGTATGATTTCTTATCCATATTGTAGATGATTGTTTACAAAGATACAAAAATTTAGCTAGCGCTCATAGGCCGCCATATTCATCTCGCTTTCCCATACCTCCACGCGGTATGCGTTCTCCACGTGGTCGCAGATCCAGCGGGCAATGTTTTCCGCGGTGGGATTGAAGGGAAGCACATCATTGAGGTTCTTGTGGTCCAGGGCGCCGGCTATGTCACGCTTGATGTGCGTGAAATCCGTCACCATACCATCTGCGTTGAGGGTTTCGCTCTTGCAGTAGATCTTCACTATCCAGTTGTGGCCGTGTAGGTCCTCGCACTTGCTCTCATAGGAGAGCTTGAGGGCATGCGCCCCTGCTATTTCAAGTCTTTTACAAACGTAGTACATTATTTTCCTGTATAAACTCCTTCAAAAAGTATTGCGCCGGAAGTGGATTCCCCAATCACATACACAAAGGGATGATCGGCAAAGAAATCTATCCTCTTGGGCTCTTTTCCAGGGCCCATGGCGGCTTCTCCCACCATTTCCACAATCGTAACGGCAGCGGCTTCAGTGCCCCATTCCGTAACGTTGATCTTAGCTTTCTGGATCACTTTTTCTATCCAGTAATACCAGCCGGGCTTGGGTTCAAACATACGGTCAAAATCTGCTCCTCGGTCAAAAGCCTTCCTTACGCCCATAGCCTCAAGGGCTTCCCTGAGATAGAGTTTGTTCTCAATGCTGAATTTGGGGAATTTAAGATGGACCTCGGCATCGTCAAGGAGGCCTCCGGTAACTTCACTCCAGGGGGTGGCCTTCAGTTTTTCAAGAAGAGGCTTCACGTCATTGCCGTCCGGAAGAAGGATGTACATGTAGTATTTGCCACCGGCATAAGGGAGGGCCACAAGCTTGTATCCGTCCCTGACTGCATATCTGAAATACTCCACGGTGTGAAGCATGTCCATCTTCTTCTTTGTGCCGTCGGTAAGGGTGAATTCCTCTTCCCAGGCCGAGTGCTCCCGGAACATGGGATCGTAGTCCGAGCCCGCCCATTTTGCCTTGAAATAAAGGGCGTTCATAATGTAGGCAACGGCATCCGGAGATAGCTCTGAGGGCTCCAGGACCTTGTCTATGAATCCGTTTGTGGAGCGGCTTGCCCATTCATTGATCCTGGCTGCGGTATAATCCGGATTTGTGAACGGCATACTCTCCACAGCTGCATAGTAGTTGGACTGAACTGTTTCCTTGAAGGCAGGAAGCAGGGAGAACTGGTCGTTTGCAAGAATTGCGTCCGTAAGTTTGAGACTTACGTTCAAATCCACAGCCGGGAGTTCCTCTATGAGTTTTTTGCAGTATGCGTTAAGGGCGTCAATGCCGTCTTCACCATAGCCAAGGAAGTCAACTATTTCCTGCAGGGTTTCCCCGCTGGCTCCGTTTGCGGTCATTGCAAGGGCATACTGGAGGCTCAGGGGGGAGACAATGAGATTATTTCCCTCATACATCTTATCAAGGAAACGGAAAGCCATGGCGTTGCCAGCCTTCATATAGCCTTTCTGAGTCTCAGTGAGAGAGACCTTTGTGATCTGCTCAGAGGGAGTAGGTGTCTCCACGGTAATAGGGTCTTTGATCATTATCTGCTTATTGCAAGAAACAAGGGCCATAAGGCCGATTAAGGGAATCAAAAGCTTTTTCATACAAACTGTCCTTTTTTCTTCCAATGAAAATATCCATATACGGCCGATGCCGAATAAACCATGTACAGGCCCGCCATCCACCACTGACCCGTCTGGAGGCAGAGGGCCGTGGACATTATATCGGCCACAATCCAGAGAATCCACTGCCTGAGGTAACTCTGAGCCAGCCACCAGGTGGCGATGACGCTGAGAACCGCGGCCGATGCATCCAGAAGCGGCGCGGCGTCTCCGGTTTTCCGTAGCACCCATGTAAGCGCCAGGGAGCCAAGCACAAAGGCCACGGCGCTCCAGGCCATAACGCTTGATGGGAGTTTCCTAAGGTGAATCTCTCCCTCACCTACCTCCACGCTATCCTTCCGCCACTTGTAAAGGCCGATAACGGAAACTGCCAGATAGTAGATGTTAAGGCCCATGGAAGCCCACACATGCTGGACGGCAAAACTGAAGGCACAGGCTGCTCCGGTGAGGATACCGATAACCCACATGGCGTTTTTCTGCAGTATTTCCAGCAGCACGTAAAGCACGCCGGTAACCGCCGCAAATATCTCTATTGCCTGAATTACAGTTTCCATAATCAAAAAAGAGGGCACCGTGTCCGGCACCCTCCTGGAGCCACTCATCAGGCTCGAACTGACGACCTGCGCGTTACGAATGCGCTGCTCTACCGACTGAGCTAAAGTGGCCTTAACCGACCGTGGTGAATCGGGACTACAAATATACAACTTTTTTTTGTATTTTTGTCATTATGGAAAAACTACTTGAATTATACCACAGTCATTTTGGGATAAAGGCCGATAATGCGGACCTTCTTCCTCTGTCCGGCAGCGCACGTAAGTATTACAGGATTACAGGTGAGGCCGGAACCGTGATTGGCTGCAAGGGAACTAACCTTGCGGAAAACCGCGCGTTCCTTGCCCTGGATGCAAAGTTCTGTGCAGCGGGGCTTCACGCCCCGGAGATTTATGCCGTGGCCGATGACCAGATGTCATACCTCCAGGAGGACCTTGGGGACGGGCAGCTCTTTAGCCTCCTGAAGCCGTCCATTGAAAAGGGCTCCTTCACGGAAGAGGAGTTGAGATGGCTCCACAGGACCATGGAACTCCTTCCCGCCGTTCAGTTTGAGGTGGGAAAGGGCTTTGACTGGAGCGTCTGCTTCCCGGACCGGGAACTCAATGACCGTATGGTCAGTTTTGACCTCAACTACTTCAAGTACGATTTCCTTAAGTTCACGGGGATAGATTTCAATGAAATCCGGCTTCAGGACGACTTTGACCGTATCCGTGAAGATGCCGTGAACTACTCCGGAGACACTTTCCTTTACCGTGACTTCCAGGCCAGGAACGTGATGATAAAGGACGGGGAGCCCTGCTTCATAGACTTCCAGGGTGGCCGCAGGGGCCCAGTGCAGTATGATCTTGCATCCTTCCTCTGGAATGCCGGAACCCATTTCAATGCGGGGTTAAGGCGTGAACTGGAACTGACATATCTGAAGGCGTTGGAGAAATATCGGCCAGTAGATGAGACGCAGTTCTATAAGGAATACCGCCTCATGACGCTGCTGCGCCTCCTTCAGGAAACCGCCGCATACGGCTTCAGGGGCCTTGTGGAGCGTAAACAGATCTTCCTTGACTGTATCCCCACGGTCCTTGGCTGCCTGAGGGAACTCACGGAGGATCCGTTCCCGCGTTACCCGTATGTGACGGAGGTCCTCCGGAAGGTTGCAAATGAATGGGACGGCAGCACCAATATGCCAGGAATGAAGGTAGAGCTATGAAAGCCTTAGTTTTTGCAGCCGGCCTTGGTACCAGGCTGCGGCCCATCACAGACCATATGCCCAAGGCCCTTGTGCCCGTTGCAGGCGTGCCCATGCTTGAGCGCGTCATCCTCAAACTGGCCTCTCAGGGCTGCGATTCCTTTGTGGTGAATGTCCACCATTTTGCCTCTATGATAGAGGATTATTTGGCCGATAAAGCCAATTTCGGCCTCCCCATTGCCATCTCCGAAGAACGGGCGGAGCCCCTTGAGACCGGCGGGGGAATCAAGCACGCTGCACCGCTGCTCCACTCTGCGGAGGGCCGCTTCCTTGTCCATAATGCCGATATCCTCTCAACCCTTGATGTGGGCTGGTTTATCGGCCATGATACTCCAGGCACCCTTGCAACCCTTCTTGTAAGGGAAGTTCCATCAGACCGCTACCTCCTTTTTGACGACGATATGCGCCTTACCGGTTGGACCAATGTCAAAACCGGGGAGGTAAAGAGCCCGTATCTGCCGGATTATGATCCATCGGCATACCATAAGCTCAGCTTCTGTGGCATTCACATCATCTCTGAGGAGGTTTTCCCGGCAATGGCTTCCTGGCCGGACAAGTTTTCAATCATCGATTTCTACCTTTCCATGGCCGCCAGCAGCACCATAAAAGGCGTTTTGGCCCCGGCCGACATGCGTCTTGTGGACATAGGCAGCCCGGACGGCTTGCGGGAAGCAGAAGCTCTAGCTGCCCGTTTTTGATAAGTTCCTCATTATTAGTGATTTACAACATTTACTCCCGGCTTTTTTGCCGGGAGTAAATGTTGTATCTAACTCATTATCAATAAGATAAGAAAAACGGGCACCTTATCTGACCCCTATGATTTTATGGGTTTGGAGGGAGAGCCTCCAGGTGGTGTGGGACTTGATGTATGCCACGGTATCTCTCAGAATCTTGGAGTTGCGGGCAGGATCACCTGTATCGCAGGGCTGTAGGAAGTGCCATTTGGCGGGGAACTGCGCCCAGCGCTCTATGCGTTCCTGCGGCATGGTGCCGTCAAAGACCAGTTTCACCTCCTGGGCCTGGTCCAGGACCACTTTTGCGGCAGGGCCTATGTATCTTACATCCTCCTTGGGACTGAGCGTAACCCAATCTACCCCGCGCGGAACCAGTTTGGTGCCGTTGGTCTCCACGTGGATGCTGTAATAGAAGCGATGAAGGGCGTCTATGAGGTCCGTGCCCAGCTGAAGGAGGGGCTCACCGCCGGTTATGCACACGTGACCGCAGTTTTCAGGGTCCACTGCGGTAACCTGTTTCACAATGTCTTCCACGGTCATGAGGCGGAACTCGCTGTGATTGGTGTCACAGAAGGGGCAGCGGAGGTTGCACCCGCTAAGGCGCACGAACACCATGGGCGTTCCCGTCCAGAAGCCCTCTCCCTGAAGGCTGTAGAATATCTCGTTGACTTTATACATTACAGTGCTTTGGCGGCGCTTTGACCGGCAAGGTATCCGGTGCAGAATGCAACCTGCATATTGTAGCCGCCTGTGTCGCAGTCCATATCCAGGACCTCTCCGGCAAAGTACAGGCCAGGCTGCTTCTTTGATTCCAGGGTTTTGGCGGTTACATCGGCAGTGGAGATGCCTCCTGCGGTGATTACGGCGCGCTCGAAGCCCACAAATCCGGCAATGTCCATGCGCCAGTCCTTCAGGGCCGATGCAAGGGTGTCTACGCTCACCTTGGGGTTGCACTTCAGAAAGGCCAGGGTAAGGTTCCAGGGAATGAGCTTTCCAAGCATGATACGGAAAAGGCGCTGGAAACTCTGGCCCTTGGAGCGGTCGTCGTGAATCACTTCCTCCCACTTGGAGTGGATATCGGCATCCAGTTTTTCAAGCTCCACGGCAGGCTTGAGATCAAGGCTCACGTACACCTTCTGGCCGTCTATGAGGGCCTTCACGGCCTTGCGGCTTACCATGAAGCCAAGGGGGCCTTCAAGACCGCCGTCCGTGAATTCAATGTCCCCGAACTCCTGCTGGGCGAGGTTCCCGTTGATGTAAAGGGATAGCTGGACATTGTCCAGATTATTGCCGTTAAACAGCTCTCCAAGCTCACTGAGAGGTGTAATGCGCTCTATGTGTTTTTCAAACTTAGGATACCATGAAGGAAGCGGCGCAATCTTTCTCTCCTTGGTCTTGCCGTAAACGGTGCGGCCGCGGAATGCCTCCTTGATCTGGCCCTGAAGGGGATTTGAATCCTTGTAACCGGCGGGTACCAGGGCGGTAAGGGCCGGGAAGCAGGAGTCTATGCCGTGGCCAAGTTCCTCTGCCCACATATAGCCGTCTCCGGTGCTTCCGGTGCCGGGGTAAGAGAGGCCGCCGGTTGCCACGATGAGTTTGGTGCAGTTATACTCTACGGGCTCAATTGTGAGTTCTTCCCTTGTGGGAGCGGGTTTTCCGCGCATGGGGGGACGGTCAGTGTGGACGCGCACCTGCTTACGGGAAGTCTGGACGCAGTCAAGGCTGAACCCGCGGGGCGTTACGTCAATGGTTTTCACCTCGCAGTCCGTGACCACTTTCACGCCAGAAAGGGTGCAGGCACGGAGGAGGGTATCCACCACGTCTCCTGCCATATGTGATTCAGGGAAGGCGCGGTCTCCGCGTTCTACAACGCTCCTGAGCCCGTTACGCTTCAGAAGATCTATTACGCCCTGAGGTGTGAGGGTGTGCCAGGCGGGGTTAAGGAAATTCACATCCGTACGGATATGGGACTGGAACTCTCCCCAGTCTTTCACATTGGTGAAATTGCACCTGCCTTTGCCGGTAATCATAACCTTACGGCCTGCCTTGGGCATTTTCTCAAGTACGGTCACGGTACCCGAGCCACCTGCAGCGGCAATCTGCTCCGCAGCGCCGATGGCTGCCATGAGTCCGGCGGCTCCTCCGCCTATAACAATAATGTCAGAACGCATAATGATCTATTTGGCTGCAAAAATACAAAAAATACGGCTCTGCTGCAATAAACAATTATCTCAGATGGTACCCTCGGGCAACGAAACGCACAAATAACGCCATTTTTGTGTAATTCATTGACCAAATGGGCAACGAAACGCACAAAAAGGCCCCAAAACGTGTGGTTCGTTGCCCGGAGCCTACCGCCTCTGTAACAAATGCCAACGCAGCAGAGAAACGCCCAATCCCCACTTCGGTAATGCCGATGCGGTGGGGCTCAAGTCACTGATTCACAGCGAGTTGCAATGGTTTCTACCAGAAATAGTTCTGGTAGAAGATTGTGTAAGTGACTGTAAATGTGGAAATTAACCTCCACCTCCAGGGGAGAACTATGTTGGATGGCAGATGTTACAGCGGATAGAGGGAGGCGCCAACAAAGGAAATCAGAGCCTCCGGGGCTATGCACAGCTGGAGGCCACGAACGCCGGCGCTTACATAAATGGTGTCCCAAAGAAGGGCGCTCTCATGTATGAACGTGGGAAGCGGTTTTTTCATGCCGATAGGAGAGCAGCCGCCACGGATATAGCCCGTAAGGGGCAGAAGCTCCTTCACATGTATCATGGCGCAGCTCTTGTTGCCGGATATGCGTGCTGCGACCTTCAAGTCCACTTCCATGGAGCCGGGGATCACGCACACAAAGAGCCCGCCGCGGTCTCCGCGGAGAACAAGAGTCTTGAATACACGGTCAAGGTCCTCTCCCAACTGCTCTGCCACATGGGACGCTTCAAGGTGGTCTTCGTCAACTTCATATGGCACAAGGGAATACTCAATACCCGCTGCGTCAAGAAGCCTCGCGGCATTTGTTTTCTGCACATTCATACCACAAATCTAAGAAAAAAGACGTATCTTAGCAAACTATGAGTCCTCAGGAGACACTAAAGACATATTGGGGCTATGACTCATTCCGGCCCATGCAGGAGGATATCATCCAGAACGCCCTGGATGGCCGGGACGTCCTTGCAATACTTCCAACCGGCGGCGGAAAGAGCGTGTGTTTCCAGGTTCCGGCCCTCATGAAGGACGGAATAGCCCTTGTGGTCACTCCCCTCATAGCCCTCATGAAGGACCAGGTCCAGAACCTTAAGTCCCGCGGAATCAGGGCCATAGCCATCCACGCAGGCATGAACCGCCGTGAAGTGGACCTTGCCCTGAACAACGCCGCCTACGGAGATTACAAGTTCCTCTACCTTAGCCCTGAACGCCTTAAGACCCGTGCCTTCCACGCATACCTGAGCGTTCTCAACGTCTCCTACATTGTGGTGGATGAAGCCCACTGCATATCCCAGTGGGGCTATGACTTCCGCCCGGATTACCTTGAGATAGGAAAGATCAGAAAGCAGATAGACGCCCCCGTAATAGCGCTCACCGCCACCGCCACTCCGCTTGTGGCCAGTGACATCATGGAGCACCTTGCCTTCAAGGAGAAACTCATCCTGAAATCAGGCTTCGAGCGCCCAAATCTAAGTTACATAGTCCGCAAGACCCAGGACAAGGCCGGCCAGATCAGAAGCATCTGTAACGGCGTTCCCGGCACGGGGATAGTGTACGTGAGGAGCAGAAGCCGTGCGGAAGAATTATCGGCCCAGCTAAGGAGCGCCGGCATCGAGGCCTCATTCTATCACGCCGGCCTTGGGGCTCATACAAGGGCAGAGAGGCAGGAGGAATGGAAAAGCGGCAAAACGCGCGTGATGGTGTGCACCAACGCCTTCGGGATGGGAATCGACAAGCCTGACGTAAGGTTTGTAGTTCATGCCGATCTCCCTGATTCCCCGGAGGCCTACTTCCAGGAAGCGGGCCGCGCCGGGCGTGACGGGAAGCCTTCATACGCCGTCCTTCTCTGGAACGGCACGGACATAACCCGCCTTAAGCAGATTGAACAGGTCTCATTCCCCTCCCTGGAATACATTGAGGATATCTACCAGAAGCTCCACATCTTCTATGAGATTCCCTATGAGGGCGGAGAAGGCCGGATGCTTAAGTTCGACATAAGGGAGTTCTGTAAGCGCTTCGGCCTTCAGCAGGCGCCGGCGTGGTACGCCATAAAATACATCGGCCGGGAGGGCCACTGGTCCCTTGCCGAAGATGCCGATATAGACACCCGCGTGAAGATAGACGTGGACCGTACTGCCCTCTACGGGGTTGACCTTCCGGATCCAAAGATGCCGGATGTGCTGGACGCCCTCATGAGGATGTACACCGGCATTTTCTCATACGCAACGCCCATCGAGGAAGACGCCGTGGCGGGCCGCGTGGGAGTGCCTGTATCGGCCCTGAGGCAGCTTCTGTACGGGCTTTCCGTGAATCATGTGATCAGATATATCCCCGCAGACCACGCCACCATTATATGTCTTGCGCACGGCCGTCTCATGCCCGGAAACCTCCAGCTTAGCCCACAGAGGTATAAACTCCTTAGGAGCACATTCCATGAAAGGGTCCAGACCATGATGGATTACGTGGAAGAGGAGGATGAATGCCGGTCACAGTTCCTTCTGAGGTACTTTGGCCAGATGGAAAGTGCCCTCTGCGGCAAGTGCGACATCTGCCGCGCGGGTGCCGCAAAGCCAAAGGACCTGAGGGAAAAGCTGGCGGCATGGATAGAAGGGATGGGCGGGAAATACACTCTTATGGATCTTAGGAGCGCCTTCGGCACAGCAGAGGACTCCTATCTGGAAGTCCTCAGGGATATGATAGACAAGGGAGAAGTACCGGGATATGGCAAGTAGGAAAGACATACTCCTTGGAATACTCCGCGGCGGAGGGCAGCTCACCACCGGGCAGCAGATAAAACTGTGCCTGTCCATGAGCTACCCCGCCATCCTTGCCCAGCTCTCCTCCGTCATGATGCAGTACATAGACACCGCAATGGTGGGGCATCTGGGGCCTGCTGCGGGAGCTTCTATCGGCCTTGTATCCACATGCCTCTGGCTCTTCGGAGGCTTTGGGATGGCCGCAACCAGCGGTTTCTCCGTTCAGGTGGCGCATGCTGTTGGGGCCAACAATTTTGAAGGAGCACGGTCCGTGGTACGCCAGGGCCTTGTTTGCGCTCTTGTCTTCAGCGGGATCCTTGCGCTTATCGGCATATGCCTCTCCCCCTTCCTTCCCGCATGGCTGGGAGGCGGCCCCGACATAAGCCAGGATGCCACCAGCTACTTCTTCATAATGTCCCTTTTCATGCCCGCAATGGCACTTGACTGGACCTGCGCGTACATGCTCCAGGCCAGCGGCAACATGAAGGTTCCAAGCATCCTGAGCATTGGGATGTGCGTCCTTGACGTGGTGTTCAACTACGTTTTCATCTACGCCCTGGACATGGGCGTTGTGGGGGCGGCCATTGGCAGCGGCCTTGCAGAGGTAGTGACCGGAATAGCCATGTTCTCCTTCCTTGCCTTCCGGTCAAAGGAACTTGGCCTCACCCAGGAAAAAGGCAGCTACAGGCCCACCAGGACGGTTATTAATAAGGCCCTTGGAATCAGCGGCCCCATGGCCCTCCAGAACATCCTCATGAGAGGCGGATACATTGCAGCAACCATGATAGTGGCCCCGCTTGGCACCATCGCCATAGCGGCCAATTCCTTTGCAATCACCGCTGAGAGCCTGTGCTATATGCCTGGAGTTGGTATTGCCGATGCAGCCACGGCCCTTGTGGGCCAGTCCATAGGCGCTGGGCGTAAACCCATGGCAAAGCGCTTTGCATGGATAACCACCCTTATGGGCATGGGCATCATGGGCTTCCTTGCTATCCTCATGTGGATCTTTGCCCCTCAGATGATGGGAATAATGTCTCCGGACGCCGCCGTGATAGACCTTGGAGCACGCGTTCTCTGGATAGAGGCCTGGGCGGAACTTGGCTACGCTGCATCCCTTGTGATATATGGAGCATTTGTTGGTGCGGCCGATACAAAGATCCCAAGTTTCATGAACTTTGGATCAATGTGGTTTGTAAGGATTATCCCGGCCATATTCATCACCCGCATCTACGGCCTTCCCGGATTCTGGATGTGCATGGCGGTGGAACTATGCTTCAGGGGCACCATCTTTATTATCCGCCTTGCAAGCGGCGCCTGGCTAAAGGGTAAGTAGAGGAGACGCCTCTCCCCTTCTGAGGACCCTCAGGGCCACACTTCCCTTCTCTATACCCATTGACTCCAGTGCGGCAAGGGCGCTGTCATACGCCAGCTCCGGGGTATTGTTGTTGCCGCTTAGGTGGCAAAGGAAGATATTGCGGAGGCCGGGGTGCATGAACCGGCATATGGCATCGGCACAGGCGTCATTTGAGAGATGGCCGATTCCATGGCTGATACGGTCCTTGAGCACCTGAGGATATGAGCCGCCCATGAGCATATCAAAGTCATAGTTTGACTCCACCACCACGGTTTGCGCCACCGACGCCCATTTGAGGGCCTCCGGCGTCACATGCCCAAGGTCTGTCATAAGGACAAATAGTTCCTCATCGCAGCGGATCACGTATCCTACGCACTGGGTGGAGTCGTGGGGAACCACAAAGAAACGCACGTCAAAATCCTCCGTCACGGGGTTCCAAACGCCCGGTTCAAGCACCTGGCGGCAGGGTCCCACCCAATCCCTTGTGAAGGGGTGGTAAGCCAGGGCGTCGTGGAGCCGCTCAGTAGTCCACACCGGCGGGGTAAGCCTCTTGCAGAAAGAGCCCAGGGACCGGATATGGTCTCCGTGGTCGTGGGTTATCAGGATGGCCGATATATTGTCATAGCCCAATTTGAGGGCCTCAAGCTCCTTTTTCACGCGGCGAATTCCCACCCCGGCATCTATCATTATGCCGGAAGACGGGCCAAGCAGCAGGTAGCAGTTGCCGCAACTGCCGCTGGAGAAACTCACAAACCTCATCACGGCCTCTCCTCCTTGTCACAATATCGGGAAATAACGCCATAAGCACCTTCCACGCCCAGCTCTCCGGCACGGGAAAGGTCTATGCAGCCTTTCTCCCGGTCCTTGAGATAGATAAGCACGAGCCCCCTATTGAAATAGGCGTCCCCCATCCAGGGGTACAGTTTAATAGCCCTGTCATAACTCTCAATTGCCTGCACAAAGCGTGAACTAAGGCAGTAGAGATTGCCAAGGTTAAACTGGATATACGGAACGGATGGCAGCACCGCGGCTGCGGCCTCCATATCCTGTAGGGCCTCTGAATAGTCATACTCACGGGTAACCTGCTCACGGACACGGGCGCGTGTATTTCCCTTGTCGTCCATGGTGAGGGTCTGGACATTTGACTCGAAGGACGCTATGAACTCTATCATCTCCGCCCTCAGCGCAGCCCTGTTCATAAGGTAGAACGCCTTGTAGTAGGCATCATAGGGTCCCACGGGCTCTGCATCTGCGGCGTCCGTAAAGTGCCCGAGGGCCTTGGAGTACTGCCTTGAGCCCATATCCTGGAGGCCTTTCTCGAAGGACCCCTTCACAGGCTTCTGGAGCAAATCCTCCCCGGCTGGGATTGATGCAGCGCCGGAGCTCACCTCCACGGGGACCTCCATGGATGCCATGAAGGTATCCAAGAGCTTGTTCTCATACCTGTGCTGGAGGATGTTGGCCCCGCCGCCTGAAGCGCCTGCTATCACAAAGCGGTACAAGGGTTTGAGGTTGATGTCCACGTCACGGTGACGGAGCATCTCGTCCTCAAAGCCGCCGTTACGCGCGAAATCGGCATCCAGGGCAAGGAGGGAGGAGTATTTCTTTGTGGTGTCGGAGAAATCGGCCCCGGAGGCGGTGGCCTTCTCATACTCAGCCACTTTCTTTCTTGCGGTGCGGTAATCCTCCTTGGAAGCGCGGTTCATGCCCAGCTGGAGCTCAACGTAGGCCCTGTTCATATAGGCCTTGGCAAAGTCCGGGTACAGCTCTATTGCCTTATTGTAGTCCGCCAGGGCGTCGTCCCAGCGCTCCATCTCTATGAAGAAGCTGGCCCGGTTGAAGTATGCAAGGACGTTGCCGGGGTTGATGGCAAGCACCCTGTCCATATCGGCCAGGGCTCCGTCATAATCTCCCACCTGGGCGCTCAGAAGACTCCTGTTATATAGCGTGAGGGCGTTGCCGGGCTCGTACTTGAGAACGGTATTAAGGTCACTCATGGCTTCCTTCAGATTACCTTTTTCCGCATTCACAAGGGCCCTCTGGAAATGAGCCAGGGTAAGGGTTGAATCAAGGTCTATGGCCTTGTTAAAATCCGCCAGGGCATCGTCAAACTGCCCTCTGGATGCCTCCAGGCCGCCGCGACGGATGTAACCCTCAGGCTCAAAGCGGTCTATCTTGATGGCGTGGTTGTAATCGGCCAGGGCCTTTGTAGTGTCCCCAAGGAAGAGATATGATGCGCCGCGGTTAAGGTAGGACGCGGGATCCTTGGGTTCCTTCCTTATATATTTGTCAAAGTCCTTTACGGCACTCTCAAACTGGCGGCTCAGAAAAAATGTGACGCCGCGGGTGAAATACAGGCCGTGGGAGCCGGGCCTCAGTTCTATGGCCCTTTCAAGGTCCTGGAGGGCGGCGTCGTAGTCTCCGGTGCGGCTTTCAGTAATGGCCCTGTAATGATAGCCTGAAGTGAACACGGGGTTAAGGCGCACGGCTGTGGAAAAATCGGCCCTGGCGCCACGGATATCCCCAAGGTTGTATTTGGCTATACCCCTGTAGAAGAAGGTCCAGTGGTCCGTTGAGTCAAGCTGCGCCAGGATGTTGAAATTGGCCACGGCTTCACCAAGGCGGCCGTCCTGGAGGGCGGTACGGCCCCTGAAAGAGAACACGTCTTTATCCCACTGGGCACGGGAATTGATTCCCATGCAAAGCAGAAGGCAAATAAAGAGTATTTTCAGAGGCTTTACCATCAAAAAAATTTCCTTTTCTTGAGTGAAATAGCTAATTTCGCACCAAATGACAAAGTTAGTAAAAATTTTAATCATTTTCGGCCTTATGGTGGGGACTGCGGCGGCTCAGGCACAAAGCGTCCGATATAGCATAAGCCCCATGAATGCCGATATGGTTCTCAATAAGGAGCACATCCGCTCCACCGTAGAATATCTCACAGATCCCGCCCTCGGCGGCCGTGCAACCGGCTCTGAGGGGGCGCATAAGGTGGCCGACTGGTTGGACGGTAATTTCCGCGTCCTTGGGCTCCAGCCGCTTGGCGGGGCGTGGCTCCACGGCTTCAGCACCTCGGAGGGCATGGGCCGGAATGTTATCGGCCTTATTCCCGGCAGTTCCACCCCCGCCCGCTACATTGTGGTAATGGCCCACTATGACAACCTTGGCACCCTCAACGGCACTTTCTATCCCGGGGCAGATGCCAATGCCTCCGGCGTTGCCGCCCTTCTGGAACTTGCCGCAATGGTGAACCGGATGAACACCTGCCACAAGATCTACCGGCACTCACTGATCCTGGTTGCGCTTGATGGCAAGGAGAAGAACCAGGCCGGCGCCGTGGAACTGTGGCGGCAGATAGACAGCAAGAAGCTTCTTGACCCCGTTTCCGGGCAGCCAGTATCGGCCTCACAGATATCCCTGGTGGTGAATCTGGACCAGATTGGAGGCACAACTGCCCCTCTTACGGACGGCAATCCGCGCTTCCTTATGATGCTCTCTGATGACGCCGTTTCCCACCGCTCCTCGCTGGAATCGGCTAATAAGGGAAAGGGCTTCGGGCTGGAGCTTGGCTATGACTATTACGGCAGCAAGGACTTCACGCGGCTTTTCTACCGCCGCATCTCCGACCAACGCATCTTCCTGGAGCACAAGATTCCCGCAGTCATGTTCACTTCCGGCATCACCCTGAACAACAACAAGCCGTCCGACAACGCTGCCTCACTGGACTACGACGTCCTCAAGGACCGCATCCGCCTCATCTTCTACTGGCTGGACAAGGTGCTGTAAGGTTTTTTTGCTATCTTTGTAACCTATGAAGGAATTCCTCAAAATGATGAGGCAGTACGCCTCTCCGTACAAAGGATATCTGGCCGGGGCTGTGTTTCTCAACATACTATCGGCCATATTCAATATATTCTCCTTTACGGTGCTGGTGCCGCTGCTCAATATCCTGTTCAAGGTAAATTCAGAGGTGGAGGCCTATGAGTTTATTCCCTGGGGCACGGGCAGCTTCAAGGATACCCTGGTGAACAATTTCTACTTCTATGTGTCGGATTTTGCCGGGAAGTTCGGGCTCATGAACACCCTCATCCTCCTTGGCGGCACAATGATCTTCTTCACCTTGCTCAAGACCAGCTGCTACTTTGGCTCAAACGCTGTGATGGTGCCCATTTCAACGGGTATTGTGAAGGAACTCCGCTGCCGCATATATAACAAGATTCTGTCCCTTCCCATCGGCTTTTTCTCCGAGGAGCGTAAGGGAGACATCATTGCCCGTATCACCGGAGACGTCTCAGAGGTTGAAAGCTCCATCACCGCCTCTATCTTCATCCTTATCAAGGACCCCATCCTTATTGTGATGTATTTTGCCTTCCTTACTTTCCTGAGCCCTGACATGATGGCTTTCACCATCCTCTTCACTCCGGGGTTCGTGTGGATCATGGGGGTCATAGGCAAGCAGCTTAAGAGAGGTTCCCTGGAGGCGCAGGAACTCTGGAGTGACACAATGTCGCAGGTGGATGAAACCCTTGGCGGCCTCAGGATTGTGAAGGCTTTCAACGCAGAGAAAACCATGTCAAAGCGCTTTGGCAATGTCACGGACCGTATGCGCCGTAAGATTGCCAAGGTCTCTACCCGCCAGCTTACCGCCCATCCCGTGAGCGAATTCCTGGGCACCACAATGCTCATGATTGCCCTTTGCGTAGGCGGCGCCATGATCATCCGCGGCAGGGGCCTGTTTGGAGGCACCTTCATGGATGCTTCCCAGTTCATCCTGTTCCTTGTGATCCTGTACTCCGTGATTGAGCCCATCAAGGAACTCTCCACCGCCACCTACCGTATTCCCAAGGGCCTGGCGTCCATGGAAAGGATTAACAAGATCCTGGAGTACGACAACCCCATCAAGGACCCTCAGAACCCCCTTCCCATGGAGTCCTTCCAGGATGCTATACGCTTTGAAGGCGTGCGTTTCAGCTACGACTCCTCACGTGAGATCCTCCGTGGGATAGACCTTGAGATCCCACGCGGCAAGATGATAGCAATTGTGGGAGAATCCGGCGCCGGAAAATCAACCCTGGTAGACCTTATCCCCCGTTTCTGGGATGTTACGGGCGGCAGGATTACCATTGACGGAAAGGACGTCAAGGACCTTGCGGTAAAGGATCTCCGCGCACTTATGGGCAACGTGAACCAGGAGCCCATCCTTTTCAACGACACAATCTTCAACAACATAGCATTTGGCGTGGAAGGCGCCACAATGGAGCAGGTGGTTGCGGCGGCAAAGATTGCCAATGCCCACGACTTCATCATGGAGAAGCCGGAGGGCTATGAGACAAACATCGGAGACCGCGGATCCAAGCTTTCCGGCGGCCAGCGCCAGAGGCTTTCAATTGCCCGCGCCATCCTCAAGAACCCTCCCATCCTCATTCTGGATGAGGCCACGGCATCCCTGGATACGGAGAGTGAGCGCCTTGTGCAGGACGCCCTTGACCGCCTTATGAGCACCCGTACAACCATTGCCATCGCCCACAGGCTCTCCACCATCAAGAATGCCGATGAAATCATTGTGATGCAGGACGGCCGCATTGTGGAGCGCGGCCGCCACGACGAACTAATTGCCCTCAACGGATATTACAGGAAACTTAACGACATGCAAGCCCTATGAAAACCATTAAAGTACCCCTTGTAAACTTTGACACCCTGGACCTTGACAGCGTAATGGAGCTTCAGGCCGCACGTTTTGACGTGAATACGGTCAACTGGCCTTCTGAATATCCCTATGCTCCTGTGTGTGCAGGGAGAATTGCCCGCACGGAAGGCTCCCTGGTGGTGGATTTCCGCGTAAGCGGCCTTGACCTCAGGGCAGAGAATAAGGAGGACAACGGTTCCCAGTGGGAAGACAGCTGCGTGGAGTTCTTCGTTCAGGATCCTGACGGCTCCGTATATTACAACTTTGAGATCAATGCCCTTGGAAAGGTCCTTGCCTGCGCAGGTCCTGACCGCAATCACCGCACAGCACGTCCGGAAGAAGAGATGAAGGCCATCGCCCGTTTTGCTTCCGTGAGTAAGGTGGATGCAGAAAAGGAAGGCCTCCAGAACTGGCGCGTATGCATCATCATACCGTTCGAGTTAATCGGCATTGACCCTGAGAATCTTCCTAAAAAGATCCGCGCCAACTTCTACAAGTGCGGAGACAAAACCGCCCATCCTCATTATGTAAGCTGGGCTCCCATAGATACTCCCCAGCCGGACTTCCACAGGCCGGAATTCTTTGGGGAACTGCGTTTTTAATGAGTCGCGGCAATAAGATAGCGTTTCAGATACTTTTCTGGCTTTATGTAGCAGGGGTTCTTTTCCTCTGCTTCGGCCATTTTGACAATACCCCTTCCGTTCCCATGTCCTTCCTGGGCATTCCAACGGACAAGCTGGCGCATTTCATAATGTTCTTCCCGTTCCCAATCCTGGCCTTCTTTGCATTTGACAGGTTCACGGAAACGGTAAAGAGCACCCTGCTTTTTGTGGGTGTCACCTTTATTATCGGCCTTCTGCTTGCCTTTGGAACGGAATGGGGCCAGGCTCACCTCACCAAATACCGCAGCGGAGATCCTCTTGACCTTACGGCCGATACAATAGCCCTGCTACTAAGCTCTGTGGTTGTAGCCGTGGTGGATATTGCCAAACAACGAAAGCCGGCTGCCAAGTAACTTACTCACAATCAACGATATACGCAAAGTCGGGTGCACTTGCAGGTGCACCCGACTTTATATAAACAACTGTAAGACAGCGAATTACGCGCCAGGACCACTTTACATCCTTTCCGGAAGTTCAATTCCCAGCAGGCCCATGGCGCTGCGGAGCGTGCGGGCCATGACGGCAATCAGTTCCAGGCGGTACTTGAGGACAGCCTCATTCTCTTCCTTGAGGATGGGGGTGTCGTGGTAGTACTGGTTGAACTCCTTGGCAAGATCATAGGCGTAATTGGCAATGACGGCGGGACTAAGCGCAGCGCCGGCCTCTGCCACCTTTCCGGGATAGAGGTCAAGGAGCTTGACAAGACGCACTTCCTTGGCCGATGGCTGGGCATCCGCGGCAATATCTGAAGGGCCGAAAGCAACGGTTGCCTTACGGAGAATACTGCAGATACGGGCGTGGGTGTACTGGATGAAAGGACCGGTGTTGCCGTTGAAGTCAATGCTTTCCTTGGGGTTGAAGAGCATGGTCTTCTTGGGATCCACCTTGATGATGAAGTACTTGAGGGCGCCAAGGCCGATCATATGATAGAGCCTGTCCTTTTCCTCGGGGGAGATATCGGCCAGTTTGCCACTTTCCTCTGAGGTTTTCTTTGCCTCAAGGTACATGTTCTCAATGAGGTCATCGGCATCCACAACCGTGCCCTCGCGGGATTTCATCTTGCCCTCAGGGAGCTCCACCATGCCGTAACTCAGATGATAAATCTGATCGGCCCAGTCAAAGCCAAGTTTTTTGAGGATGAGCTTAAGCACCTGGAAGTGGTAGTCCTGCTCATTACCCACCACGTAAACGTGGGAATCCAGCTTGAAATTCTGGAAGCGGCGCTCTGCGGTACCAAGGTCCTGGGTGATGTACACGGAAGTTCCGTCTCCACGGAGGACCAGCTTGCGGTCCAGGCCGTCGGCGGTTAGGTCACACCACACGCTGCCGTCAGGGTCTTTCACAAAGACACCCTCCTTGAGGCCTTTCTGGACCAGTTCCTTACCAAGGAGGTAGGTTTCGCTTTCATGGTCCACCTGGTCGAAGGTAATGCCAAGGGCTGCGTAAGTCTCATCGAAGCCGGCATACACCCAGCCGTTCATCATGGCCCAGAGTTCACGTACGTGAGGGTCTCCTTTCTCCCAGTCCACAAGCATCTTGTGGACATCATCTATTACCTCCGGATGCTCCTTCTCCATCTGGGCATAGGCCACGTAGCAGTCTCCTACAAGATGGTCTCCCTTCTTGCCGGTGCTCTGAGGGGTGGCGCCGTTAAAGCACTTCTCCCAGGCGTACATACTCTTACAGATGTGCACGCCGCGGTCATTCACTATTGTGCTTTTCACAACGTCGTTGCCGCAGGCCTTGAGGATACGGGACACGCTGTCGCCAAGGAGGTTGTTGCGGATATGGCCTAGGTGAAGGGGCTTGTTGGTATTGGGGGAAGAGAATTCCACCATGATGCGGCGGCCGGTAGAGGGCAGCTGACCGTAATCCGGAGCCTCAGCGATTGCCTTCAGGGACTCGTTCCAGTAAACCGGCGAGAAGGAAAGGTTAAGGAAGCCCTTCACGGAGTTGAAGGCCGATATTTCCGGAACATTGGAAACCAGCCACTCCCCTATTGCGTTACCGGTAACGTCCGGTGCCTGACGGGTGATCTTAAGGAGAGGGAAAGTGACAAGGGTGTAGTCTCCCTCAAACTCCTTGCGGGTAACAGAAACCTGAAGTGACGTTTCCGCCACTTCAGTTCCATAGATTGCCTTGATGGCCTCAGAGGCCTTATTCTGAATAAAAGATTCCGGGGTCATCCAAGATAGCTCTTAAGAAGTTTACTGCGTGAAGGGCTCTTGAGACGGCGGATAGCCTTCTCCTTAATCTGACGCACGCGCTCACGTGTGAGGCCGAAGCGCTCTCCAATCTCTTCAAGGGTCATTTCCTGACAGCCGATACCGAAGAAGCTCTTGATGATCTCCCTTTCACGGTCAGTCAGGGTGGAAAGGGCGCGCTCGATCTCTGTGTTGAGGCTCTCGTTCACAAGGGTTTTATCGGCCGACGGGGAATCGTCGTTGGGGAGAACGTCCAGAAGGGAGTTGTCCTCGCCTTCCACGAAGGGGGCATCTACGCTGACATGGCGGCTGCCCACGCGGAGGGTATCGGATATCTTGTCCTTGGGGATGTCTATCATCTCTGCCAGTTCCTCATTGGAAGGCTGGCGCTCGTACTCTTGCTCAAACTTACCCAGGGCCTTGTTGATCTTGTTCAGGGAACCAACCTGGTTAAGGGGAAGACGGACAATACGGCTTTGCTCTGCCAGTGCCTGGAGGATGCTCTGACGGATCCACCACACTGCGTATGAGATGAACTTGAAGCCACGGGTTTCATCGAACTTCTCTGCGGCCTTGATAAGACCAAGGTTTCCCTCGTTGATAAGGTCCGGAAGGCTAAGGCCCTGGTTCTGGTACTGCTTTGCGACGGATACCACAAAACGCAGGTTTGCCCTTGTGAGCTTTTCTAGTGCCTCCTGGTCTCCTTTACGGATACGCTGAGCCAGTTCTACTTCCTCGTCCGGAGTTACCAGCTCTTCACGGCCGATCTCCTGCAGGTACTTGTCCAGTGACGCGCTCTCGCGGTTGGTGATGGACTTTGTAATCTTTAATTGCCTCATGTGTGCTAAAAATTTCTACTTCCCAAATGCCAGGTAGAAAGTCTTGCCGTTTGCGTCTATACCTTCAATATATACCGCGCGGGCGCCTTTCTTGGCCTTGGCCACAACATCCTGAGGTTTTGCAACGGCATCTCCGTTTACAAAGAGGATGATTCCGCCCTCCTTGGCTCCGGCATCGGCCATCTTGCCCTGCCCTACGGAAACTATCTCAACGCCCTTCTGGGCGGCCCTGAGCTTTGCTCCGTAGAAAGCGACGGTTCCGTCCGCGTCCACTTCACCGTTCTCGGTTGAAGCGGCCTGGAAAACCACAGTGGTGCGGGCCTCTTTTCCGTCTCTGAAATAGAGAATATCGGCCTGGTCTCCGGGGTGGTATCCACTCACCTTTGCCTGTACGGATGAAGCGTCTGTAATCTTCTCACCGTCAATGGCTACGATTACGTCGTTTTTCTTAAGACCGGCCTTTTCCGCGGCGCTGCCTTTCAAAACCTCGTTAATATATACGCCTGAAACGGAGGAAAGTTTCATTTCGTCGGCAATTTTCTTGTCCACGCTGCCCATCGTGATGCCCAGCATTGCGCGCTTGACGGAGCCGTAGTCAATGAGGTCTCCGGCCACCCTCTTCACAATGTTCACGGGAACGGCGAAGGAATATCCGCTGTAGGCACCTGTCTGGGACACAATGGCGGTGTTGATGCCCACCAGTTCACCCTTCTTGTTAACAAGGGCGCCACCGGAGTTGCCGGGGTTCACTGCAGCGTCGGTCTGGATGAAGGACTCAATCTTGAATTCTCCTGAACCGTCCGGCATTGAGCGTCCTTTGGCCGATACAATACCTGCGGTAATGGTACTCCTGAGCTGTGCGCCAAGGGGTGAGCCAATTGCAAGGACCCACTCTCCAAGGCGGAGTTTATCGGAGTCACCAAGCGGGATTGTAGGAAGATTTGCGCCGTCGATCTTTATGATTGCAACGTCTGTGACGGGGTCTGTACCCACAACGGTAGCATCGTACTGGGAATTGTCGTTGAGCGTCACGGAAATCTTTGTGGCGCCGGCCACAACGTGGTTGTTGGTCACAATATACCCGTCAGGGCGGATGATGACGCCGCTGCCGCTACCCTTCTGCTCACGGTACTGGGGCTGGGAGAATTCATCGCCAAAGAAGAAGCGGAAGAACGGGTCTATGTTCTGGTATTGCTGGCGGCCCTGGACGGTTACTTCCACGTATACCACGGCCTCGACGGCGGTTTCTGCGGCATAGGTAAAATCAGGGTAGTCGGAGTCTGCCAAATTGACAGTGCGGTACTCCACTGCATTCCCTTGCGAATCTTTCACAACAGTGGCCTGGGCGGCCTGTGGTCCGGTTACTTTCACTACGCCATAGGCGGTAAGACCGCCTGCCAGTACTGAAAGCAGTACAGTCAAGAATCCTTTTTTCATAGTATTTCTTTTTTAAACATTTTCCGCGCGGAGATAGCTCAAACTCCGTGCCGAACCTTTAGAAAAGTTTGCCCGTGTTGAACTTACTTGCAAGGCCCTGGAGTTCATCGTCCGTGGCGGGCCTGTTAAGGGCTTCCTTGCGCTCCTTCTGGAAGCGGGCCTTAAGGAGGGCAAACTGCCTTTTGGTGTCAAGGGTGAAGTCTCCGCCCTCAATCCAGGCATAGTATGACGGCTCCGTGTTCCACACTTCACGTGCAGTGCGGCCCTTGTGCTTTCCAAAACTGATAACAGGCTCCCCGTCCTCACCTTCTATCAATCGGCCTGCAAAATCAACGGTCTTGGAACGGGCACCTATCTTTGCAAGGGCGTCAACGTCATTCTTAAGGACTTCCGGCTGATACTCCGTAGGCTCCTTGTAACGGTCAAGCTGGCCCTTCAGGACCTCATACGTTGCAAGGGTATCGGCCTCTGCGGTATGGGCGTTCTCAAAGTCCTTTCCGCCACAGTAGAAGCGGTAAGCAGCCCTGAGGTTACGGGGCTCAAAATGATGGAAGATATTCTGGACGTCCACCATCTTGCAGGAATGAAGGTCAAGTTTCTCTATGAGAGAGAGCATCTCCTGGGCCTTGGGGGCCGATTTTTCATCCTTGAGGCGGGTACCACAGTACTCACGTACACGCTCAATTTCCTCGGCCAGAAGAGGAAGGTCAAACTTGGCGGAATTGTATCCTGCAAGGTCACTCCCCTCCAGCCACTCTGCCACTTCCGGCAGAACCTCTATGAACTTGGGGCAGTCCACAAGGTCCTCGTCCTTCACACCGTTCACCTCCGATGCCTGCGGATTGATATGGATCACACAGTGATTCACATAGTCCCAGGGCTTGATCTTCCAGGTTTTAACCCTGGTCTCCCCTCCCGGGAACGCCTTCACAAAACTTAGCTCAATGATGCCGTCCGTGGCAATATTCAATCCAGTACTTTCTATATCAAAAAAAAGTAATGGTCTTTCCAGATTCAGTTCCATAGCAATAAGGTACTAGCACGAATCAGGGTATCTCTTTCTGAACCCATGGCCACCCTCGGCCGTGTAAGAGGGAGGGGCCCACGAAGTGGGAGGGGTCGCGAAGCGACGGTTCAGAAAGAGATACCCTGATTCAGCGATTCTATTGGATCATTATCGGCATAAGAATTCCGCAAACCTTCTCGGTTTCCGCCTCTTCCTCTGCGGGGAGGATAAGGGCTGCGCGGCGGGCATCGGCAAACTTCACAACCAGGGAATTGCAGTTCATATTGGCAAGGATTTCCGTGAGGAAAGTGCTCTTGAAGCCAATGGTGAGCTCATCTCCGGAGTAGTTGCACATGATCTTCTCATAGGCGGCAAGCGCAAAGCCAAGGTCCTGGGCCGATACTTCCAGCTGGCCTTCCTTGAGGGTGAGCTTGATGTGGTTGGAGGCCTTGTTGGCGCACACCGCAACGCGCTTTACGGTGTTCAGGAGAAGCTGGCGGTCTATATGAAGGACGTTGGAGTTGTTCAGGGGAATAACGTCACGGTACTTGGGGTACTTGCCCACCACCAGGCGGCAGATGAGGGTTGTAGCGCCAAAGCTGAACTGGGCCGATGAAGAGTCAAATGAAATGCTCACGTTCTCCACATCCTTGCCGATGATTGAGCGAAGCACGCTTGCGGGCTTCTTGTGAAGGATGAAGGAAGCTTTCTCCGGGGCCTTTACGTCCTTGGTGGTGTAGCAGATGAGCTTGTGGGAATCTGATGCCACAAGGGTGGTACTGTTCACGTCCATATCAAAGAAGATACCGTTCATGGCGGGACGGATTTCATCATCTGCAGTGGCATAAACAGTGCTCTGGATACCTTCCACAAGGGATTCTGCGGGGAATTCCACGGTGATGGCGTCATCTCCGGTAGACTTGATCTCAGGATAATCCGCGGCCGGGAAGTAAGGGAGGGCGGAGTTACCGCTGCCCCAGCTGCACTCGAATGAGCTGTCAGAAACAGTCTTGATAGAAAGCGGAAGATCCGGGAGCTCCTTCAGGAGGTCTATCATATGACGTGCGGGAACGGCAATGGAGCCGTCTTCCTCTGAGCCTTCCGCCTCAATGCGGGTGCGGAGCGTAAGTTCTGAATCCGACGCGGTAATTTCCAGGACGCCCTCCTTGAGGACGAAGAGGAAATTCTCCAGGATGGGAAGCGGAGATTTTGACGGGATGGCCTTGGAGACGTCCATGAGGGCCTTCAGAAGATTGGTACTGGAGATAGTAAGTTTCATATATGGTTCTTTTTTGTTTTCTTCAACTAAAGCATACAAATGTAAGTAATTTCTCTCAAAACTCAAAGCCGCCACGCACCAAAAACAGCAGCCCCCGGCTACAAAGAACCGGGGACTGCAATAAAGTTCAAATAGAGGGCGCTTAGTTGAGCTTGAAGACTACGGGGAAGGTGTACTTTACGTTCACGGGAATGCTGTTCTGGTTGCCGGGAGCCCACTTGGGAGAAGCGGACACTACACGGACAGCCTCTGCGTCAAGTACCGGATCCACGCCCTTGAGGACGGATACATCCTTGACATCTCCTTCCTTGCTCACGGTGAACTGGAGAATTACCCTTCCGCCCACCTGACGGTCCTGAGCGTCCTGGGGATAAACGATGTTTTCTGCAACCCACTTTGAGAAATCATTTGCGTCACCGCCGCCAAATGAAGGCTTTTCCTCAACTGCGGCAAAAGGAACTGCAAAATCAGGATTGCCGGCGAGTTCATCGGAGAGGGCTTCGCCTTCAACCAGCTGGGCGCGGGAGAGGGCCTCAACGGCCTCAAGGGCTGTCATATTCTCTGCAGCCTCAACTTCTTCGATGGCCTTATTGATACGTTCTGCCTGTGCTGCAGCAGCTTCTTCTGCTGCGGCTTCTGCAGCGGCGGCCTCTTGTGCGGCCTTCTTTGAGCCGATGTTCTTGCAGCCCACCACCACGATAGCGGCAACTGCCATAAGGAGATAAACTTTACGCATAGTTTTGAATTTGGATTTGAATACGCAAATATAAGATTTTTCCTAAATTTGCAGTGCAAAAACTTCATTATTATGTCTAGTATCCTGATGGTTAAACTCATGGACAGCGGGACTGCGCTGTTCAAGGCCGATAATCCGGAAGCCGCAAAGGCTAAGCTTGCCGATGTCCTAAGGGCATACGGAAGCGTATCGGAAGCCGGCGGGCACCTTGTCCTTGACTTTTCCACCTGGCGGTACCATCAGTTCATAGAAGCAATCCTTGAGGAGACCTCCACCCCCGGAACCTTTGCTGCGGTTCTTCGCACGGGAGACGGCCCAAAACTTCCCTTCGACTTCCCTTCCAGGAAGGCCGTAAACACCACCAAAGCCATTCTGAAGGCTCTTTCTGAATGAACCTTGCCTTCATAGCAGCCCTTTTAGTTTCTCCTCCTGATACGCTTGAGGCATCCAGCGTAACAGCCCGCCGTAACGTATCTCCGCCATCTGAAAGCGTGAGCGGCGTGGTACTCAGGGACGCTGCATCAGCCGCAGATGCCATCCGGGATTTCAGCGGCATCCAGCTCCGCGACTACGGCGGCGTGGGCGGCCTCAAAACCGTGAATGTACGCAGCCTTGGAAGCGCCCATACGGCCATTTTCCTTGACGGAGTGCCCATAGACAACGCCCAGAACGCGCAGGTGGACCTGGGCCGGTTATTCACCGAAGACCTTGAAACGATTGAGCTCTATGCCGGGCAGAAATCGGCCCTGGTGCAGACGGCAAGGGAATACGGAAGCGCATCCTCCCTGCACCTGAGGTCCTCACTCCCGGACGGGAGGAAACTGCGGCTGAAACTACGCGGGGGCGCATTTGGGACCATCTCCCCCAGCGGCAGCGCGGAAACCCGCCGGGGACGTTTTGCAGCGCGTCTCCGTCTTGGAGCCGACCGCGCTCATGGGCAGTACCCCTTCCACACGCTTGACCTTGGGAAAGACACCCTCCTAACCCGTCAGAACTGCGACATAAAGGCATTCCGCGCCGCCGGTCACCTGTGGTTCCTGCCCCGTGGAGGCCGATACGAAGCCTCCGTGAACTGGTATGACGCAGGCCGAGGAATCCCCGGGCCGGTGTTCAAGCAGAGTGGCAAATACCCCATGTCGGATGACCGTCAGTATGACCGCAGCCTTACTGCACAGCTTTCCGGAGAACAGTCCCTGGGGCACGGCCTCAGCCTTCTTGTGAAAGGCCGATACTCCCTTGACATACTGGATTATCTAGATGTCTCCGAACTTGACCCTTCCGTAAGCGCTACGTGGAATTACAATCTCCAGAGCGCATATGCGGCCGCATCGCTTGGCTGTCAGGCGCTTCCCTGGCTGCACCTAAACGCCGCCGTGGACGCCCAGGCCGACTGGCTCACGGCAAATGTAAATGCGCGGAGGCAGCAGGTCCTGGGGGCGTTTTCATCGGCCTTTATCCTTGATCCATGGAGAATTCAGGTAAGCGCGCAGTATCAAGGCACCTCCGACGGTTACCGCTTTCTCTCCCCCGCCCTTCTGGTGGACTGGCATCCGAGGTTTGACTGGGAGTTCGGCTTCCTTGGAAAACGCTCCTGCCGCCTGCCTTCCTTCAACGATCTTTATTACACAAACGTCGGGAGCCGTGACCTCAGGCCGGAAAAAGTGTGGCAGGTTAGCGCCTGGTGGCTTTGGGACAGGAGTTTCGGACCGTGGAGTTTCCGCATAAGGGAGGAACTTTACTTCAACCACGTCACGGATAAACTCATCGCCGTCCCCAACGGAAGCCTCTTCCGCTGGAGTATGTACAATATCGGGAATGTCCAGGTGTACGGGGACGAGTGGAGCGCGACATCGGCCTATACAGCAGCCTCATGGCAGGCCGGAATCACCGCCCGGTACAGTTTCAACCGCGCTTTCGATCCTTCAAACCCCTGGCAGATTCCGTATATCCCGCTGCATAGCGGCTCCTTCAACATCTTCGGCGCGTGGAAGTCCTTCAGGGCCGATATCCGCGGGCAGGTCACCGGCGTCCGTTTCGCTGCCGCCTCCTCCCGCCCGGAGGCCTACCTTCCTGCCTTCACCACTTGGGACATGACTTTGAGCTGGAAAGGCCCGTGGGGCCTCAGGCTTGCCGTGGAGCTGCGCAACATCACGGATACACGATACGAAATAGTAAAACAATACCCCATGCCGGGTTTCCACGTCATGGGGTCTGTGAGTGTTGAGATTTAGCTTACTGAAGCAGCAAGTGGGCGGCGCCCATTCCGGATTCTAGTTCCCACTTGAAGGTAAGATCCTTATCTACGCATATCAGGCGGCTGTTTCCAGTATAGGAAGCCACTGAAAGATAGATATCTCCGTTTGAAGGATTAACGCAGGCGTTACTTATATACAGCCCTTCAAGACTGACAGCAATCTCCTCAAACAATTCTTCTTCATCATCGGACTCTTTCTTAACCTTGATGACCTGGTCTTTGAATGTAAGGGTTTCCACCTTTCCGTCGGCCGATACTTTATGCATAGTCCCGAATCCGAAAGCATAGAGGGTATCACCTGCAAGTGTAGCGAAACTGGGAGATACTCCCTCTATCACCTTATGGTTATGACCGTCTTTGTCCATCCTGTAAAGGCTTGCGGCTGATACAAATGCGTAATCCGGAGCGGGTCCATAAGTGTCATAGCTGGTTCCCCAGAGATAGTCTCCAGATGCCCACAGCAACTTAAGGTTGGATACCGGAGCGGAGAAAGTGGCATCCTGCTGGAAAGATGCGGCATCAATCCTCATAACCGTATTGCTCTTGAGGGCATTATAGCCGCCGCTGTTTGCCACATATATCTTTCCATCCTTGACAGCCACACCCTCAGGCTGCGGGCCAACCTCCAGGCTGGTAATATCATAGGTGTCAAGTTTCACCCTGTACAGCAGGCCATTCTGGGACATGGCGCTTCCCCAAACGGCGGCGCCATAAGAAGTGATGTAAGCATAGGTACCGTCAGATGCTATAAAACGAGGACTCTGGATATCCAGGATCTTAAGCACCTTAAGACTGCTTTTATCCATAACCACAACCTGATTGGATGCGTTCATGAGGGCCCAGATACGGTCCCCCGCCACGGCAAGTTCGTTGCCTGTGCTGCCAATTCCCTGAGTTACGTCAGGGTTAGCCTGGCCAAATACATTGGCCGAATATGTCTTTGATCTGAAGTCAAGAAGGTCCAGGGTAGATGGGCCTGGAAAGTTGCCCTCATTGAGGACTAGGAGCCTGTTTGCTCCTGCATTTTCACCTACTTCCACTTCGGTGCCCGAGAACTCCTGGTACTTTACCGAGTTCGAGGCGTTTTCCTTGCTACAACTCACGGCTATCGCCGCAAGGAGCACGCTGAAAACCAGCAGTGATCTGTATTTCATAGAACTTTTTTGGGTTTGATGTGCAAATATACGCAATCTTAGTCACATTTTACCCCTTATTTATGACTAAGATCGTCACTACTGACAATCTTAGTCACGTTATAGGCCATTTTCTTGACTAAGAGCGGCAGAGAGAGTCCATTGGTGGGCTACCAGGTCTTATACGGATGAAGTGACAGGTAGGAATTGTAGTAATGCCGGTCTCCGGTTACCTCTTTTCCAAGCCAGGACGGCTTCTCAAACGGGTCATTGGCATTTTCCAGCTCAATCTCCGCCATCACAAGCCCCTCATTGTCCCCATAGAACTCATCCACCTCAAACACTCTTCCGGAGGGAGGCACACTGCCGCAGACCCCTGGCCACCCTCGGCCGGGTAAGAGGGAGGGGCCCAAAGCTGCACGTAGCGCTGCGCCTGGGAGGGGTCGCGAAGCGACGGTCTGCGGCAGTGTGCCTCCCTCCGGAACTATGTAGCGGGTTTTGTCAATGATTCCGCCGTGGCAGAGCTTGAGGAGGGCCTCGGCATCTGGAAGGGAAATCTCAATTTCCCATTCGGTGCGGGAGATATCATCGGCCGACGGGCCTTTGATTGTGAGGATGCCGGTAGAGTCCAGGATGCGTACGCGGACTGAGTTGCCGTTGTCACGGGCTATGTATCCCTGCCTTATGCGGTGTGAGGCAACAGCCTCAGCCTTGAAAGCGTCACTGAGAACAAGGAATTTGCGCTCAGTTTCCGTATGGATTCCTACATCAGCCATTTGGACATGTCTTTGCCTTCCTGAAGGCCGTTACGTATTTCTGTTGAAGAGATGGTTACAAGCGGGGCCCGAAGGAGAATGATTCTGTACAGCGGATTCTCCTTCATCAGGCGGGCTTTGGCGTGGCCGCGGTGGTAACCCTTGCGGGGAAAGACCACTACGCCGTAGTCCAGGAGGATTCTCTCATGGAAGCGCCAGCCGCTGAAGCAGGCAAGGTTATCGGCCCCTATTACAAGGGTGAAACTGTTTTCCGGTTCTTCCGCCTTGAGGGTATCCAGCGTGCGGATGGTGTACTGGGGAGGCGTCATATGGAGCTCCGTGTCCTTTACCACAACCTTCAGTTCAGGGTGGCGGGCGACGGCTTCCACCGCTGCGTCAAGGCGGGTTTTGCCAAGAGGGAGGCTGTGGGCGTCCTTGAAAGGGTTCTGCGGCGTCACAACAAGGTACACAAGGTCAAATCCCGCCTTCTCCGTGAGGAAACGGATGATGGCCTCATGGCCGATGTGGAGAGGGTTGAAAGACCCGCTGTAAACTGCTATCCGCATAGGAAATCATCCACCATTTTCTCAGCTTCTCGGTAGGCGGTCTCAAGGTCATCGTTAATTAGGATGCGATCGAACTTGGGAGCGTAGGTCATTTCCTCCGCGGCCTTTGCAACGCGCTGCTCAATGGCGTCCATGGGGTCCGTGGCACGGGCTATGAGCCTTTTACGGAGTTCCTCCACTGAAGGGGCCTGGATAAAGACGGAGAGGGCGCTGTCACCAAAGTACTTCTTGAGAGATACGCCTCCCTTTACGTCTACGTCAAAGATAATGACATGACCTTTGGCCCAGATACGGTTAACCTCGCTCTTAAGGGTGCCGTAGAAGCGGTCAGGGTACACTTCCTCATGCTCCACAAACTTTCCGTCCCTCACCATGAGGCGGAAAACATCCGCGCTGTAGAAAAGGTACTCAACGCCGTCCTGCTCCGCTCCCCTGGGGGGACGGGATGTGGCAGATACTGAGAACTCTATCTCCGGATGCAGCCCCAGGATGTGGTTCACGATGGTGCTCTTTCCGCTGCCGGAAGGGGCCGAAAAAATTAGTACTTTACCGCTCATATCGCTTTTACTTTTCCGCAAAAATAGTTAAATTTGTGGGCTTAAAGAAATATTTTATTCTAATTCATATTAGTTATGGTATCTTACAAAGAACTTGGCCTTGTGAACACCCGCGAGATGTTTGCCAAGGCAGTTGCCGGCGGTTACGCCATCCCCGCATTCAATTTCAACAACATGGAGCAGCTTCAGGCCATCATCCAGGCCGCTGCAGAGACCAAGAGCCCCGTTATCCTCCAGGTCTCCAAGGGAGCACGTAACTATGCCAACCAGACCCTTCTCCGCTACATGGCAGAAGGCGCCGTGGAATATGCAAAGGAACTTGGTTGGGAGAAGCCCCAGATCTGCCTGCACCTGGATCACGGTGACAGCTTTGAAACCTGCAAGAGCTGCGTAGACCTTGGCTTCAGCTCCGTCATGATTGACGCCTCCTCACTTCCCTATGAGGAGAACATCGCCCTCACCAAGAAGGTTGTGGACTACGCACATCAGTACGACGTAACAGTAGAGGCAGAACTCGGTGTCCTCGCAGGCGTTGAGGATGAGGTTTCCGCCGCAGAATCCCACTACACCAAGCCCGAGGAAGTGATTGACTTCGCTACCCGCACAGGCTGCGACTCCCTCGCAATCTCCATCGGCACCAGCCACGGCGCATACAAGTTCACCCCTGAGCAGTGCACCCGTGACCCCAAGACCGGAAAGCTTGTTCCCCCGCCCCTTGCATTTGACGTCCTCCATGAGATTGAAAAGAAGCTCCCCGGCTTCCCCATCGTTCTCCACGGCTCCAGCTCCGTTCCCCAGGAGTATGTAGACATCATCAATGAGCTCGGCGGCAAACTCCCTGATGCAGTAGGTATCCCTGAGGAGCAGCTCCGTGAGGCTTCAAAGAGCGCTGTCTGCAAGATCAACATCGACAGTGACAGCCGTCTTGCAATGACCGCCGCCATCCGCAAGGTCTTCCACGACAAACCCGGTGAGTTTGACCCCCGCAAGTACCTTGGCCCTGCCCGCGACGAGATGAAGAAACTCTACATCCACAAGATCGTGAATGTGCTTGGTTCCAATGGCAAGGCTTAAGCCCGCGTGGAGGTAAGTTACTGATTCTACGTTAATTACAGAAAAACGTCTACCGATTATTCGGTAGACGTTTTTCATTATTGTGTTGATTGTCAGTTACTTATCCCCACGCTTCCTGTACCATAGGAAGAACAGCAGGCCGGAAATGACAAATGTTATGATGCCAATCCAGGGCGCAAGGCCGGTAGGAAGGCGGAAGCCTATCTTGTCTACAAGGATGAAGGTGGTGCAGACGGCCGTCATGAACATTGCCGGAAGGAGGGTAATGAAGAATGCTCCTCCGGGGCGTTTCAGGGTGAGATAGACCGTAGCGGTCCAGAGCATGAATGCGGCCAGGGTCTGGTTGCTCCAGCCAAAGTAGCGCCAGATTACGTTGAAGCCGTTTGCATCGGCAATATTATACCAAAGGAGAAGGGCCGATGCCCCGAACATGGGGATGGCGATCCACAGGCGCTTCCAGATGCCTTTCTGCTCCAGGCGGAGGAAATCGGCCACAATGAGGCGGGCGCTGCGGAAGGCGGTGTCTCCGGAGGTGATGGGCGCGGCCACTACGCCGATTATTGCAAGGATGCCGCCGAAGAGCCCCAACCAGCCCTCTGACACCTTGGTCACAACTGTGGGAGCTGCTGCAGCGGTGGTTGAACCTACCTCTGCGGCACCGCCGTCAAAGAAGAACCAGGAGGACACTGCCGCCCAAATGAGGGCAACAAGGCCTTCAGTTATCATTGAGCCGTAGAATACGGGACGGCCAAGTTTCTCGTTCTTTATGCAGCGGGCCATAAGCGGGCTCTGGGTGGCGTGGAAGCCGGAAATTGCGCCGCATGCAATGGTGATGAAAAGGCAGGGGAAGATGGGCTGGTCCTTGAGGCCGGCCTGCTCACTCCATCCACCAAGGCCGTCCCAGATTTCCGGAAGCGAAGGCCACTTCATAAAGAGGCACACCATAAGCGCCGCGGCCATGAAAAGAAGCGCAGCCGCAAAGAAGGGATATACCTTGCCGATGAGCTTGTCTATTGGAAGGAGCGTTGCCACTACATAATATAGGAATATGGCTCCCACCCACAGCATGATGGATCCGCGGGTGCCGTCTCCGGCGATGTCTCCAAGGATTAGGGCGGGGCTGTAGACAAACACCGTTCCCACAAGGAGAAGCAGGATCATGCTGAACACCAGCATCACGGTCTTGGTGCGCTTCCCAAGGTAATCACCCACAAGTTCAGGGAAACTTGCGCCGCCGTGGCGGACGGAGAGCATTCCGCACATGTAGTCATGCACGGCGCCGGCAAAAATGCAGCCAAGGACTATCCAGAGATAGCTTGCAGGGCCGAATTTTGCACCCATGATGGCTCCGAAGATGGGGCCGGTTCCGGCTATGTTGAGGAACTGGATCATGTAAACCTTCCAGGTGGGAAGGGCAATATAGTCCACGCCGTCAGCTTTTGTAATTGCCGGGGTTTTGCGGGAAGGGTCCGGGCCGAAAATCCGGTCTACCAATGCTCCGTAAAGAATATAGCCAAGCACAAGGGCCAGGATGCTGAGAAGAAAGGATAGCATATTGCTGGTTTTAGGTTATCCAAAGTTACTGCTTTTATTGAAAAAATGCTTAATTTTGATGGATAATAATAATTGCCCGTATGAAAAGAGTTGTTATTCTGGGACTTATCCTAGCACTGGCATCGGCCTGCTGCGGCAGGAGTGAATTCAAGTCATCCTTCGTAAACATCACGGACGCCGTTCCTGATGCCATCCTTGAAATCCGTTACTTTGGTACGTATAACTTTGTAGGAGAGCGCATAGACGGCTATCTCCAGCCAACCGCCCTTCTCACCCGGGAGGCGGCCGATTCCCTGAGGGCCGTATCTGATGACGTGAAGGCCCTTGGCTACAGGCTCAAGATCTACGATGCTTACAGGCCGCAGCGGGCCGTGGACCATTTTGTTCGCTGGGCGGCAAATGTCCCGGACACCCTTATGAAGGCTTATTTCTACCCTGACCTTGACAAGAGCGTCCTCTTTGATCAGGAGTACATCATGGCAAAAAGCGGCCACACACGTGGTTCCACCGTGGATCTCACCCTCTTTGACATGGCCACGGAAAAGGAACTGGACATGGGCGGCACCTTCGACTGGTTCGGCCCCGAAAGCCATCCGGATTTCTGCGGAGACCCGGACACTGGCCTTTATAATCCCGTGCCTTCTCCAGCCGGCCGCGTTATCTCTGAGGAGCAGTTCAGTAACCGCTTAATCCTTAGGCACGCAATGCTCCGCCACGGCTTCAAGCCGCTTGACAGCGAGTGGTGGCACTTCACCCTGAGGCAGGAGCCATTCCCGGAAACCTACTTTGACATTCCGGTTGAGCAACTCTAGTGCCGTGTGGAAGTAACTATTTCATTATCAATCATATAAGCAAAAACGTCTACCAGAAATCAGGTAGACGCTTTTACGTAATGCTTTGTAGCTCAATCACTTATCTCCACGATACTTTGCAGCCTGTTCGGCTATGAGGGCGGCATCGTCAAAGTAGTTGATCTTCATGGCGTCCTTCATCTCGTGGAGGGTTTGGGCAGCAACCTCACGGGCGGCTTCTGAACCCTTGCGAAGGATCTCATACACGGCGGGGATGTCCTGCTCGTAGGCGTGACGGCGGGCACGGATGGGTTCCAGGCGGTCATTGAGAACGGCAATCAGGAACTTCTTGCACTTCATGTCTCCAAGACCTCCGCGGCGGTAGTGGTCCTTGAGCTCGTCCAGATTCTTGTACTCCGGCCAGAATCTCTCAAAATCTCCGTCCTCGCAGAAAGCATCAAGATAGGTGAACACAGTATTGCCTTCTACCTTTCCGGGATCCTCCACGCGAAGATGACCGGGGTCAGTGAACATACCCTTAACCTTCTTCTCCATCTCTTCCTTGGGATCTGAGAGATAGATGCAGTTGCCAAGGGACTTACTCATTTTGGCTTTTCCGTCTGTTCCGGGAAGGCGGCGGCAGGCAAGGTTTGAAGGGAGGAGGATATTAGGCTCCACCAGAACGTCACACTTATATGTTCCGTTAAAGCTGCGCACAATCTCACGGCACTGCTCAATCATAGGTTCCTGGTCTTCTCCCACTGGAACGGTGGTTGCTTTGCAGAAGCAGATATCGGCAGCCTGGGAGATGGGGTATGAGAAGAAACTGACCGGCAGGCCCCTCTGGTTGTCGTTCTCCGTTTCCCCACTGAATCCGCGAAGTGCCATCTCCGTTTTGACGGTAGGGTTGCGCTGAAGGCGCTGGACAGTTACCAGATTAGAGAAGAACTGGGTCATCTCGTGTAGCTCAGGGATCTGGCTCTGGATGAAGAGCGTTACCTTATTGGGGTCCAAGCCGCAGGACAGATAGTCCAGAGCCACCTCAATGATGTTCTGACGCACTTTCTCCGGGTTGTCTGCATTGTCTGTGAGGGCCTGCACGTCTGCAATGAACACAAACATACGGTCATAATTGCCCTCATTTTGCAGCAGCACGCGGTTGCGGAGTGATCCAACGTAATGTCCCAGATGAAGTTTGCCGGTGGGACGGTCTCCGGTAAGTATGATTCTTCCCATATATTCTATTTAAGTTTACAAATTTAGCACTTTTTTCCGATAATCGGAGCGAAGAGACGGAAGTCCCCCGCAAAGGTGGGGGATTTAGGGGGTGGGTAAAGACAAAAAAAAGCGAAGCGTCTGCTTCGCCTTCTCAGAGTATGAATCCGCGGGCTTATTGCTCATCAGGACCCTGATCCTGAGGACCGGGCTGAGGACCGCCCTGGAACGGGCCCTGAGGGCCGCCCTGGGGACCGCCTGCCTGCTGGCCGGCCTGATACATCTTCTCAAAGGCTTTGTTGAGGGCCTCGGAGTACTTGTCGATATCGGCCATATTCTGAGCCTTGACGGCTTCCTTAAGGGCGTTGCAATTAGTCTCTACCTCATTCTTTATATCGGCAGGAACCTTGTCACCGTTCTCCTTCAGGAATTTTTCGGCCTGGAAGGTGAGGGCGTCGGCGGAGTTGATCTTGTCGATGCGCTCTTTCTCTGCCTTATCTGCTGCCTCGTTGGCCTTGGCTTCGTCCCTCATTCGCTGGATTTCTGCGTCTGAAAGGCCGCTGGAGGCCTCGATGCGGATGTGCTGCTCCTTGCCGGTAGCCTTGTCCACTGCGGACACGTTCAGGATACCGTTGGCGTCAATATCGAAGGTAACTTCAATCTGAGGCACGCCGCGGGGTGCGGGAGCGATGCCGTCCAGGTGGAAAATACCAATCTGTTTGTTGTCCTTTGCCATGGGACGCTCTCCCTGAAGGACGCGGATCTCTACGCCGGGCTGGTTATCTGCTGCGGTGGAGAAGATCTGGCTCTTCTTGGCAGGGATAGTGGTGTTACTTTCAATGAGCTTTGTCATGACACCGCCGAGGGTCTCGATGCCAAGGCTAAGCGGGGTGACATCCAGAAGGAGGACGTCCTTCACATCACCGGCAAGGACACCGCCCTGAATGGCTGCGCCGATAGCTACAACCTCATCCGGATTCACGCTCTTGTTGGGCTCTTTTCCGAAGAAGTTCTTCACAAGCTCCTGCACGTAAGGGATACGGGTGCTGCCGCCCACGAGGAGGACCTCGTCAATGTCTGAAGGATTCAGATGGGCATCGCTGAGGGCCTGACGGCAAGGGGCGATGGAGCGCTGGAAGAGGGCGTCTGAGAGCTGCTCGAACTTAGCCCTAGTGAGGGTCTTTGCAAGGTGCTTGGGAACGCCGTCCACAGGCATGATGTAAGGAAGGTTGATTTCAGTTGAAGTCTGGCTGGAGAGCTCAATCTTAGCTTTCTCAGCAGCCTCCTTAAGACGCTGGAGGGCCATAGGATCCTTCTTGAGGTCAAGGCCGCCGTTCTCTGCGGCGAACTCCTGGGCCAGCCAGTCTATGATCACCTGGTCGAAGTCGTCACCGCCAAGGTGTGTATCGCCGTTGGTGGAAAGGACCTCGAAAACGCCGTCACCAAGCTGGAGGATGGAGATATCGAAGGTACCGCCGCCAAGGTCATACACTGCAACCTTCATATCCTTGTCCTTCTTGTCAAGGCCGTATGCAAGGGCTGCCGCGGTGGGTTCGTTGATGATACGCTTCACGTCCAGACCAGCGATGCGGCCGGCTTCCTTGGTGGCCTGACGCTGGGAGTCTGAGAAGTATGCGGGAACGGTGATGACGGCCTCAGTGACCTCCTGACGGAGATATTCCTCTGCGGTCTTTTTCATCTTCTGGAGAATCATGGCCGATATCTCCTGAGGGGTGTAGAGCTTGCCGTTGATGTCTACGCGGGGAGTGTTGTTTTCTCCGCGGGAAACCTTATAAGGTACGCGTGCAACCTCCGTTGCCACCTGGTCATAGGTCTCACCCATGAAACGCTTGATGGAGAATACGGTGTTGTTAGGATTGGTGATAGCCTGACGTTTTGCCGGGGAGCCTATCTTGCGCTCTCCGCCATCTGTGAAAGCCACCACTGAAGGAGTGGTACGCTGTCCTTCGTTATTGATGATGACGGTGGGCTGATTGCCTTCCATCACCGCGACACAGGAATTGGTAGTTCCAAGGTCAATACCGATAATTTTACCCATAATATCTTGTTTTTATTTGTTTACAAAAAGGCGCCGCTCTTTCCTGAGCGACGCCTCACAAAATATCCAATTCTGTGCCAGCAGAAATTATCTGCCAATTTGTCAGAAACGCCAGCCTAGGGTAAGGACCGGCTCTATGCCAGTGGCCGATACAACCACCTCAGGGACCTGTGCTGCCATATCTACAATCTTGTCATAGGCATTGGCACCGGAGGTATAATAGCGGTAAGGAGTGAAGTAGCTTTGGGGCATGAAGCGAAGGCGCACGGCAAAATCGGCAAAGAAATGGCCGGCGGAATAACCAGCACCGAAGCTCACCAGCTGAGTGGCCTGGGCCTTCTTCTCGTCCTTGGTAAGGGCCTGAAGATAGAGGACGGGATCTGCGGGATCACTGTAGTCCCAAACCAGCCAGTTCCTCTGAGAGCCGGAGAGGAAATTGTATCCTACGCGGATAGCGAGGGACTCCGTGGGTTTGAATTCCATACCCACACGGACGTTATGGCTAATGCCAAGGGCATCCTTTATATCGGCATTCTGGTCATTCCATGCGCCGGAGGAATATCCAAATTCGCTGCGGCCACGGTACTTGGACTGGGAATAATCGGCCATCTCATAATCTACGCTGAGCACCGCAAAGCTGCCAAAGGTGTAAGCTAAACCGGCATTCCAGCGGAATGGCATACGGAGAGCATATATCCATTCATCCTCAGGACTCTTGGAAGGGCTGAAATAGATGCCCTTGAGAGAGGTTTCACCATACCAGGTGCACCTTCCGGTCATGTTGACAAGGGTAGGAGTCTGGATGGCGGCACCAAGCCTGAGGCCTGCAAAGGGACGCCAAAGGAGGCCGGCCTTGAAGTAGACACCGGTTCCGGTGACGCTGTAACTGCGCTTTGCAAGGATGGAGTTGAGGGTGGCAAGTGTTGCTCCGCCGTCATACTCGATCTGGGGGAATGTGGAAGGATCTTCGGGCATTTCCTCCCAGTATTCCGACTCCATATATGACAGGGTGGTGAAACCCATGTTTGCGCCGATATAGAATTTGTCGTCGAAATTTGCGCTCATGTTCAGGACTACATCATGCTTGTAGCCCTTGGTCTGGTAACCATACTTTTGGAAAAGCTGACCGGCAGCTTCAGGCTTACCGCCAACCATAACATCAGTAACGCCAAGGTAATCCGTGCCGCCAATATGGTCAAAGAGATGGGCGCGCGCCCCCATCATAGCGCTCCAGTCCGGTTCAAGGCCGTATCCGGTATTGTACCAGTCTCCTCCTATTGCCTCGGGGGTATAGCCCTGGGCAAGGGAAGCCAGAGATCCGGAATATGAATACTTGCCATAGTATAGCCCCTGGGCATTGGCCCTGTACGTATAATCATTGGTGGCATTGGATACAAAGCCAAACGAGATACGCTTCAGGCCATGCCTGCGACCGGTATCCATATTTATGGTGAAGCCGATGTTAGGCATCTTCATACGCGTATAACCCGTAGACACGCGGTCTCCAAGGCCGATAGGATCAAGACCCTCGAAGTCATACCCCTGCGCCTGTGTTGCCGTTATGGAAAGGGAGGGAGTGATCACGAACTGGGTGTAACCAGCGACGGCACTGCCGGCGGGATTAATGCCGATTGAGCCGAGATCCCCGCCCACAGCTGTGAGGGCGTTACCCATGGCTATGCTCCTTGCGGTGCCGCCATAGATGTTCTCAGAGAACTTCTGGGCCTGATCCCAGGACTGCGCGGCGGCAGAGAATGATACCGCCGCAAAAAGTACTGTTGCTATAAATGTCTTTTTCATAAGCTACCTGTGTGAAGATGAACGGGATCCACCGCCGCCGGAAGAACGGCCGCCGCCGGAATAGCCACCGGATGAGGAACGGCCTCCACCGGAGTATCCTCCGGATGAGCGGCTACCGGAATAGCTGCCGGAAGAACGGCTGCTGCTGGAAGAGGATGATGAACGGTATCCGCCGGAATAACCTCCTGATGAAGAAGAACTTCTGGTGGAGGAAGAGCTGCTCCTATAGGAAGGAGAACTGCTTCTGGACGAAGAGCTGCTGCTCCTGTAGGAAGGAGTGGAACTGCTGCTTCTGGAAGTGGTGCTACCGCTTCTTACGGAAGATGAGCTGCTACGTGAAGTGGTGCTACCGCTTCTAACGGAAGACGAGCTGCTGCGTGAAGTGGTGCTGCTGCTCCTGGTGACTGAGGAAGAACTCCTTGTAGCGGAAGAGGAGCTTCTGCTTACCGAAGTCACGCTCCTGGTGGAAGGGCTGTAATTCCTTGATACGGATGAACCGGAACGCGTGGAAACGGAACGGGTTCCTGATGCGCGGGAAGAAGAACTTGCCACGCCGACTGAACGGGCCGATGCTCCGATGCTGCGGGAAGACCCGCCTATACTCCTTGAAGAGCCGGAGAAGCCGCCGGTAGCGTTACTCATCCTTGCAGGACGGTTTGAAACCCAGTGGTGATGGCCACCGTAACCGTGCCAGCCATAATAGCCGTAGTGATGGTAGGGCCTGTAATACCAGGGATCATAATACCATGAAGTGTAATACCAGGGGCTGTACCAGGAATGATAGTACCAGGGGTCATAGTGGTACCAGGGATCCCAATAGCTGTAGAAATAGTGCCAGCGGTAGGGATAATACCAGGTGTCCCAATATGCCCAGGGGCGCCATCCATAGTAATTGTATCCCCATGAAGGGTAATAGTACCAGGGAGTGTAGGGATAGGTATAGTTCCACGCCCATGACGGCGTATCAGTAACGGTGATAACCGAATTGGACGTAGAAAGACGCACCGACTGCCCGGAAGGTACCACAAGGGTATCCCCATTGCTGATGATATATGCAGGGGAATCCTTTGTATCGGCCAGAAGGTTGTCTACGGCATCATCTGAGACGGCCACCTCAGAGACGGCGGGCTTTGTGTAGTAAAGACCGTCGTCAAAGGTCTGGGTGCTGACCTGTCCCAAAGATCCGCAGGAAAGAGCCGCGAAGCCGGCGGCAACGTATGCCAGGAATCTCTTTTTCATATTAGGGCCTCCTTTATCCAATAAAATTAGTATCTTTGTGCCGATAAAACGGCATTTTTGGAAAGATAATGCAATTATTATACCTGCATGATGCTTTCCAGGAGACAATAATAGCAACAAAACAGCAAAAAAGCAATAAAAATTATGGCAAAAGAGGTAACAAAACGGGAAGAGAACTACTCCCAGTGGTATAATGACCTGGTGGTGAAGGCAGATCTCGCAGAGCAGAGCGCGGTACGCGGATGTATGGTCATCAAGCCTTACGGCTACGCCATCTGGGAAAAAATGCAGGGCATCCTTGACGGCATGTTCAAGGAAACCGGCGTAAAGAACGCCTACTTCCCCCTGTTCATTCCCAAGAGTTTCTTCAGCCGTGAGGCAGAGCACGTGGCAGGTTTTGCCAAGGAATGCGCCGTGGTCACACACCACCGCCTCATGAATGACCCCAAGGGCAACGGCATCATCGTGGATCCCGAGGCAAAGCTGGAAGAGGAGCTCATAGTCCGTCCCACCTCTGAAACCATCATCTGGAACACCTACAAGAACTGGGTCCACAGCTGGAGAGACCTCCCCATCCTGTGCAACCAGTGGTGCAACGTAGTGCGCTGGGAAATGCGTACCCGCCTTTTCCTCCGTACTGCGGAATTCCTGTGGCAGGAAGGCCACACGGCACACGCTACCGCCCAGGAGGCAGAGGAAGAGAAGACACGCATGGTAAACGTATATGCAAAGTTTGCCCGTGAGGTCATGGCCCTTCCCGTAGTGGTTGGCCACAAGAGCCCCGGAGAGCGTTTTGCAGGTGCACTTGACACCATGACCATAGAGGCCCTGATGCAGGACGGCAAGGCCCTCCAGGCCGGCACCTCCCACTTCCTGGGCCAGAACTTCGCAAAGAGCTTCGATGTCCAGTTCACCAACAAGGAAGGCAAGCAGGATTATGTCTGGGCCACTTCCTGGGGCGTGAGCACCCGCCTTATGGGTGCCCTCATCATGGCCCACGGAGACGACAACGGTCTTGTTCTCCCTCCCGCCCTTGCTCCTATCCAGGTGGTGATGGTCCCCATCTACAAGACAGATGAGGAGCACAATGCCGTGCTTGACAAGATGTATGAGCTCAAGAAAGCCCTTGAGGCAAAGGGCCACAGCGTGGAAATAGACGACAGAGACACCCTCCGTCCCGGCTTCAAGTTTGCCGAATGGGAGCTCAAGGGCGTCCCCGTACGCCTTGCCATGGGTCCCCGTGACATAGCAAACGGAACAGTAGAGGTTGCCCGCCGTGACACCCTTGAAAAGATCTCAGAGCCCCTGGAGGGCCTTGAGGACAGGATTATCGGCCTTCTGGACGACATCCAGCAGAACATCTACAACAAGGCTCTCAAGTTCCGTGACGCCTCCATCAGAAAGGTTGACACCTGGGAAGAGTTCAAGGAAGAGATTGAAAAGGGTGGCTTCCTCCTGTGCCACTGGGACGGCACCGCAGAAACAGAGGCCCGCATCCAGGAAGAGACCAAGGCAACCATCCGCTGCATCCCCGTAGACAGCGCCGTTTGCATGGAAGAAGGCAAGTGCATCTACACCGGCAAGCCTTCACATCAGAGAGTATTATTTGCAAGATCCTACTAATATGAAAAAAGTATTCGCACTCATAATCATGGCCCTTGTGGCCGCATGGACAGTGTCTGCACAGGACACTCAGGATGCTGTGGCAGAGGCCGCGGCAGCGCTCAGCGCCGCAGAGGATGTCCCAGAGGTTGTGGAAAAGCCCAAATACTGGAACACCACCCTCCTTACCAACATCAACTTCGGCCAAAGTTGGCTTTTCCATTGGGCCGCAGGCGGTTATAACACCGTCTCCCTTACCGGCAACGTGGATGCCCAGACCAACTACGCCAAGGACAAGATGATCTGGAATAACCGCCTCCAGCTGGATTACGGCGGAATGTATTCAGCAGACAAACCCATTTTCCAGAAAACCAAGGACCGCATCTACTTTGAGTCAAAGTGGGGCTACGAGACTCCCATACGTCATTTGAGCTATTCCGCCTTCCTTGACTTCAAGACCCAGTTTGGTGACAACTACGACTACAAGGCCCCTACGGCAGAACTCCTTGAGCAATATGCCGACAACCCCACCCAGGCCTGGAAAATAGCCGCAAAGAACAACCTCAAGTCCGGCCTGTTCTCTCCCGCCTACATCAATGTTGGTCTTGGTGTGCTGTGGACACCCGCACCCTGGTTCTCCCTCAACATTGCGCCTCTTGCCGGCGGCGTCGTGATAGTGAGCAATCCCCTCCTCCGCAACACCTACGGTATGGACCTCGTGAAAGGCAGCGCCTATGCAGACAAAGATGCCGCCATTGCAGCAGAAGACTGGGCCGCATTCATGGCATTCCGTCCTGAGCTTGGTGCCCAGATCAAGGCCGATGCCTCCTGGGTTATCAACGACAATTTCTCATACACAACCCAGGTTGCAGCCTTCTACAACTACCTCAAACCCACCGTGGAGCCCCGTATCACCTGGGACAACAAGGTGTTCTGGAAACTGGCCAAGTTCTTTGCGCTCACCCTTTCCACCAACCTTATCTATGACCCTCTTGTGAAACTCACGGACAAGGACGGCAATCTCTTGAACGCCGGAACCAAGAATGAGGGCAAGGGCGTCCAGTTCAAGGAATACCTGGAGTTCGGCTTCACATACACTATCGCTCACAAGCACTAGCCTTATGCTACTTGTTGCAGTAAGCGGAGGCATTGATTCAATGTGCCTGGCAGAAAAGGTTCGCCAAAGCGGCGAACCTTTTGCCATTGCCCACTGCAACTTCTCCCTGAGGGGGGCCGATTCCGACGGCGATGAGGCCTTTGTGCGCTCCTGGGCCGCCCGCTATGGCATAACCTGCCACGTAAAGCGCTTTGAGACATCGGCCTATGCTACCCAGGAAGGCATTTCCATAGAGATGGCCGCCCGGAGGCTCCGCTACCACTGGTTTGGGGAACTTTGCCGGGAGCACGGCTATTCCGGGGTTGCCGTAGCGCATAACGCCAATGACAATGCAGAGACCCTCATTCTTAATTTATTACGCGGCACCGGAGTTCGCGGACTCATCGGCATGAAGGCCAGCGGTTTTATCCCGGATCCGGATTTTTCCGATGTTCCCCTTTTGAGACCGCTTCTTGGTATGACCCGGGAAGAGATTGAGGCCTTTGCCGCCGAAAACGGCCTTTCATGGCGCGAGGATGCCACAAACGCCCTCAACGACTACAAACGCAACAAGATCCGTAACCTCGTCTTCCCCGTCTTCCGTGAAATCAACCCCCGCTTCGTGGAGGTCCTGAACCGTAATATGGAAAGGATTTCTTCGGAAATTGAATCTGCAGGGGCCGGAGATATGCTCCTGGGGACATGTGCACCCCCGCACATGGGTAGGGGGAGGGGCCCGCTGACAGATGGGGCGGACAGGGAGCTTGCTCCCGGTCCGGCACATTTGGCAGTGGGAGGGGCCGGAGTGGAGCGAAGCGGAACGGAGTTCCCCAGGAGTATATCTCCTGCCCCTACCCCTGATTATACAATTTCCGAAGAGCCCTGGGACGGGACGCAGGCGGTGAACCAGCCGGAAGGGATGCTGATTCTGGATGCCGATAAAGCCGGGGAATATATTATAGGTAAGTGGGAACAGGGAGACTGGATCAAACCCCTTGGGGCGCCGGGGCGGAAGAAGATGCAGGACTGGTTCACGGACCACCACATTCCTGCCGATGAAAAGCCGTTCGTACCGCTGCTTAAATCGGCCAAAGACCCTCACCATGTACTTGCAGTAATCCCCTACTGCATTGACAACGGCGTTAAAGTCACGTCACGGACAAAGAAAATCTACCGCGTCCGGGCCTTCGTTGAAGAGTAGATCCAGGATTGAAAGGCCTGGGGTGAAACCGCCCATACGGTCACGGAACACCTGATAATAGGGCCTGTCAAGGCCAAGGTCACGCATTACTGTATCAGGGTGCTTGGGGTGGATAGAGAAACGGTAGTCATCGGCCACGGTATCCGGCGCCGTAAAAGAGGTGGTGGGCTCAATGGCGCAAGTCAGATGCAGTCTGTCAAAGCACCACTGGATGAGCCTCAGGTTCAGATCCCACAGGCGTTCCGGCTGAGCATCAAGGATTTCAAACAGGCCGTCACGGTAATACTCATAGAAAGCGGCATTCTCATACGCCGTGTCAAGGGCACGCTCAGTGCGGACGACCCACGGCGTGGAATAATCCACCAGGACCTCGCGGATTGACATATCGGCCTTGTGGATAACTGGCACCTGCAACATCTGGACGCCATCTCCGGCAAGGATGTAACAGCGGTTGCGGTAACTCTGCTTCTGATAACGCTCGCAGGCCTCCAGGGAGGCCTGCTTATAGCGTGCCGCCAGGGCGAACCACTGGACTGGCGGGAAATATGCCGTGGAAAGGAGCACAGATGCTAGCGGCGGGGCTTGGGGATAATGCCGCGGGAAGACTCCTTGACGAACCTCAGGATAGTGTCACGCTCCGGGGTCTGAGGGAAATTGGCCTCAATGTACTCCAGGGCCTGGCTTACATTCATTCCCTTGAAGTAGATGGTGTCATAGATATCCTTGATCTCATTCACCTTTTCCTCAGTGAAGCCGCGGCGAAGAAGCCCCACGCGGTTTACGCCTTCAAAGCTGATGGGATCACGGCCAGCCAAAACATACGGAGGGACGTCCTTGGAGAGTTTTGAGAAAGCACCCACAAAGGCGTGAGTACCTACGCGGCAGAACTGGTGTGAGCCGGACTTGCCGCCCATGATACCCCAGTCGTGGATATCTGTTTCTCCTGCAAGGCCAACGTAGCTTACTATGATGCAGTGATTGCCCACGGTGCAGTCATGCGCTATGTGCGCGTATGACATAATTAAGGTATCGTTGCCGATTTTGGTTACGCCCTTGCCGCTGGCCTTTGTGCCGCGGTTGATGGTGGCGCACTCACGGATGTTCACGCGGTCACCAATCTCCACCCAGGATTCTTCTCCTTCAAACTTGAGGTCCTGGGGGATGGCGCCCACAACTGCTCCTGGGAATACGGTGCAGTTTTCCCCAATGCGCACGTGATTGTAAATGGTGGCATTGTTCAGCACCTTTGTACCGGCACCGATGGTTACATTAGAGTCAATGAATGCGAAAGGCCCTACCTCAACGCCGTCTCCAAGAACGGCGTCAGGATGTACACAGGCCATGGGATGAATCTTTATCATAGTAGTTTACTTAATCTTGGTACGGATAAGCTTTGCCAATTTTGTATTGAGGGCGTGGCCGGGCTTGAAGGCCGTAATGCGTGCATTTAGGTAACCGCCAACCAGCCTGATGTCCCCGATGAGGTCAAGGAGCTTGTGGCGGCCGCATTCATTTGGGAAATTGAGCTTGAGATTGTTCAGATAGCCGTCATCGGTCACATGGAGATCCGGCAGGCTGAAGAGCTGTGAAACCCACTTGAGTTGCTCTTCAGTGGCCTCATGCTCCACAATCACAATTGCGTTGTCAAGGTCTCCTCCCTTGATGAGGTTGTTGCGGTAGAGGTACTCTATCTCATGGAAAAAGCAGAAAGTGCGGCTGGGGCCGATCTCCGTTGCGTAATCAACGCCCATATCCCAGTGGACATTCTGAACGCCGATAATCCTGGAGCCGAAATCCACGGTGACGTCAATTGACGGGGCCGATGCAGGCTCCACCTTTATCCATGAACCGGACCGGGAGTCCTTGATTTCTACGGGCTCCGTGATGTCAAGGAACTTGCGGGGAACGCCCTGGTCTACAAGGCCGTCCTTCATAATTGCCTCCACAAAGAAGCGGGCGCTGCCGTCCATGATTGGCACTTCAATGTTATCCAGTTCGATGACGGCATTGTCTATGCCAAGGCCGGTGAGGCAGGACATGATGTGCTCTATGGTGACAGCTACGGTTTCCTTGTAGGAGATGGTTGTGCTACGGGCTGTATTGGACACATTCTCTGCCAGGGCGTCAATGACGGGCTTGCCGGGAAGGTCCGTGCGGCGGAACTTGATGCCGGAGTCTGCGGGGGCGGGCTTTAGCTTCATATGGGCATACGTACCCGTATGAAGGCCCTTGCCTTCAAAATAGTAAGTTTTCTTTACGGTATGCTGACTATAACGCATCAATTGCCTATCCTTATCAAAAAGTTTGCAAAGATAAGCAATTGATGCGAAAAATCAAAAAGGGCGCTATTCCTCTGCCTGACGCTTGAATATAGCGTAGGCCTTCATGTACTGTTTTACGGGGATGACAGGCGATCCAACAAGGACTTCCCCTTCCTTACGGATATTGCCGATAACGCCTCCCTGGGCACATATGGTGGTGTGGTCTGCAATCTTGAGGTGACCTGCAACACCCACCTGACCCGCCAGGATGCAGTATTTGCCGATTTGGGTTGAACCGGCTATGCCGCACTGGGCAGCCATGGCGGTGTGGTCACCGATGATCACGTTGTGGGCTATCTGGCAGAGGTTATCTATCTTGACGCCATTGCCGATGATGGTAGATTCCATCTGGGCACGGTCTACGGTGGTATTGGCGCCAATCTCAACATCATTGCCGATAACCACGTTCCCAAGATGCTCTATCTTTTCCCAACTGCCGTCCGGCTGAGGAGCGTTGCCAAAGCCATCGGCCCCTATCACAACCCCGCTGTGGAGGATGACGTTGTTGCCGATTATCATTCCGGGATAGATACGGACGCCCGGATAGAAGATGCAGTTACTGCCGATGGTGCAGTTTTCCCCGATGTACACATGCTCATGGATGACGGTATTGTCACCAACTACAGTGTGGCGGCCAACATAGGAGTAATCTCCCACGTATACCTTTTTGCCGAATTTAGTGGACAGGAACCAGCGGGCCCTCAGGCTGCGGTGGCGCTTTGCCTTCTTCTTTTTATCGGCCACATACTTAAGGAGCTCCGCGATGGCGCTGTAGGCGTCCTCCACCCTCACCAGAGTGGGCGTAACGGGCTCCTTTGGCTGGAAGTCCTTTCCCACGATGAGAATGGACGCCTTGCTGGTGTACACGAAGGGCTCGTATTTGGGGTTGGCAAAAAAGCTCAGGGTACCGGGCTTGCCATGTTCTATTTTGGCAAACTTGGTAGCTTTGGCGTTTTCATCGCCCTCAACGGTACCCTTAAGCAGCTGTGCCAGGAATTTTGCTGATAATTCCATACTAAATAAGAGGTTCTGCTGTCATTGCGGCAGGCTGAGGGATGCCCATGAGCTTGAGGATGGTAGGAGCGACGTTGCAAAGGGCGCCGTCCTTCACTTTCTTAACTTCAGGCCCGGCGTTGATAACCACAAACTGCACGGTATTGAGTGAATGGGCGGTGTTGGGGGTACCGTCTGCGTTCACCGCGAAATCCGCGTTGCCGTGGTCTGCGGTGAGCAGCACCACATAGTCCTTTGCAATTGCTTCCTTTACCACCTCTCCCACAAGCTTGTCAATGCAGGTGACGGCACGGGTGATGGAATTGTAGATGCCGGTATGGCCCACCATGTCTCCGTTTGCAAAATTGAGGATGATCATATCCTGTTTGCCGGAACGGATCTGGGCAATGAGTTTTTCTGCAACCTCAGGTGCGCTCATCTGGGGAAGGAGGTCATATGTGGGAACCTTGGGGCTGTTAACAAGGATACGGTCCTCGTTTTCAAATACGGTTTCACGGCCACCGTTGAAGAAGAACGTCACATGGGCGTATTTCTCTGTCTCTGCAATCCTGAGCTGGTGCTTTCCGGCCTTTGAGACAGTTTCTCCAAGGGTATCCTGCACAAGTTCCTTGTCAAAGAGGATGTGGACTCCGGTAAACGATGCATCATAGGGAGTGAGGCAACAGTAGTAGAGGGGGATGGTGTGCATTCCTTCCTCAGGCATGTCCTGCTGGGTGAGGACGGAAGTGAGCTCACGGGCGCGGTCATTACGGAAGTTATAGAAAATGACGGCATCTCCTTCCTCTATGGTAGCAACGGGCTTACCGTTTTCAGTGACCACGATGGGTTTGATGAATTCGTCTGTCACATCTGCGTCATAGCTGGCCTGGATACCGGCCTGGGCGCTTTCAAATGCGGCGCCCTTGCCCTCTACAAGGAGGTCATAGGCTTCCTTCACACGGGCCCAGCGCTTGTCACGGTCCATGGCATAGAACCTTCCGCAGACGGAGGCCACCTTGCCGGTGGTTTCCTTCATCTTCTCCTCAAGTTCCGCCACAAAGCCAAAGCCGCTGCGGGGATCAGTGTCACGGCCGTCCATGAAGGCGTGTACGTACACTTTTTCAAGGCCTTCTTCCTTTGCCACGCGAAGGAATTCATACACGTGGTCAAGGGAGCTGTGAACGCCGCCGTGGGAGGTAAGACCCATCAGGTGGAGCTTCTTTCCGCTCTTTTTCACATAATCATAGGCTGCCTTGATTTCCTTGTTTTCAAGGAGTTTGTGCTCACGGCAGGCAATGTTGATTTTAACAAGATCCTGGTAAACAACCCGGCCGGCGCCAAGGTTCATATGACCTACTTCGGAGTTACCCATCTGGCCGTCCGGGAGCCCCACGTATTCACCGCAGGCCTGAAGATGGCCGTAAGGATACTTCTCACGGAGGGCGTCAATATTGGGCGTGCCCTGGGTCCAGATTGCGTTTGAGTAGTCATGACGGCCTTCACCCCAGCCGTCCAGGATCATCAGAAGTACTTTTCTATTCATGTTCAGGTTAATTATTCAACTACAGGTGCAGGTGCGGGGACGGGAGTAGGTTCTGCGGGAACGATGGGCTTGGGGGCCTCGGGGACCTCTATCTCCTCATGGGATTCAATCACCTCCTGAGCCTGCTCGGCCTTCTGCTCCGCGGCCTCTGCCTTTACAGCGGCTTCTTCGGCGGCCTTCTGGGCCTTGATGAGGTCTTCCTGCTTATTTGCTATATTCTGCTGCTCCTTGAGGTCTTTCTTTCCCTGGTTAACCTCTTTCTTCGCAGCCTTCACATCTTTCTTTGCAGCGGCGATGTCCTTCTTTGCAGCACCGATTTCCTTCTTCAGGGAGTCCATGGTCTTCTTGTTCTGGTTTACCTTGGACTCTGCCTCCTTGTAATCCTTCTTGGCCACATTCAGGTCCGAAGTGAGTTCCTTGAGTTCGTTCTCAAGATCCTTTACGGCCTGTTTATCGGCAGAATCAAACTTGCCGTCATCCACCTTGCGGGCCTTTTTCTCAAGCTTGAGAGCAGCCTTTTTGGCCTTGATTACATCACCCTTTGCCTTGAGGGACTGCTTCAGCACGGAAAGGGATTTCTTGCCCTGGTTGTACTGGTCCTTGGCTTTGTCGTACTGCTGCTCCAGTTTATTGATATGGGTCTGGCTCTGGGAGATCTGTTTGTCGGCGGCACGCTGGGTTTCTGAGAGTTCCTTCTCCTTCTGCTGGAGATTCTGCTCTGCAGCCTGGACGGCTTCCTTGTTGGTCTGGGCCTGGGCGGCGGTAACTGAGAGTGCGATTGCAGCAAGTGCTGCGATAACGATACGTACCTGTTTCATATAATAGCTATTTTAGTTTTCTAACCTGCAAATTTAATCATTTTTTCCCTATATTTGTAAAGTTAATTGAAAGCTATGACTAAAGAAGCAATTATAGAGGCCATATCGGCCACAATAGAGGAAAGGGGCTGCTTCCTTGTAGACGTCACTGTTTCCAAGGACAATGACATTGAGGTAATCATCGAGAAAGAGCAGGGAGACGTTGACTGGGAAGACTGCAGCGCCATTGACAAGGTGGTGCATGAGGCCTTCGACCAGGACGTGGAGGATTACGCCCTCACGGTTTCATCGGCCGGTCTAGACCGCCCGTTCAAGGTCCTGAAACAGTTCCAGAAGGCCATAGGATCCAAGGTGGAGGTATGGCTCAAAGGCGGGAAAAAGGTCAAGGGCACACTTGAGGCCGCAACGGAGGCCGATATTACCGTAGACGGTGCCATCATCGGCCTTGAAGGCGTGAACAGGATAATGCCGTACATCGAGTTTTAGCAATTCCCTTTGCATTTTAAGAATTTATTCTTATCTTTGCACCCGTGAACGAGATAGAGGACGACGGTCCCCTATCTTTTTTTATGGCAATAGAAACAATAAATATATAACAATGGCAAAAGAAAAAGAGAAAGAAATCACCTTGATTGACGCTTTCAAGGATTTCAAGGAAGAGAAGAGCATAGACCGTCCGGTCATGCTGGGTGTCCTCAAGGACGTTTTCCTCACACAGCTTGCAAAGACCTACGGCAGCGCAGACAACTTTGACGTTATCATCAACGTGGACAAGGGAGACTGCGAAATCTACCAGAACTTTGAGGTGGTGGAAGAGGTTGAAGACCCCGTGACCCAGATTACCGTAGAGGAAATCGCCGCAGAAACCGGCGACGACGACTACGAGATAGGTGACACCTTCGCCCGCAAGCTCTCTCTCGCATCCTTCGGCCGCCGCGGTATCCTCAACATCCGCCAGAACCTCCAGGGCCGAATCATGGACATAGAGAAAGCCAACGTATTCAAGAAGTACTCAGAGCGCGTAGGTGAGATCTTCACCGGTGAGGTTTATCAGACCTGGAAGAACGAGGTCCTCATCCTGGACGAGGACGGCAACGAGCTCCGTATGCCCAAGAGTGAGCAGATCCCCGGAGAGCACTTCAAGAAGTCAGATTCCGTCCGCGCCATCATCAAGAGCGTGGAGATGAAGAACAACACCACTCCCTACATCGTCCTTTCCCGCACCACGGATTCCTTCCTGGAGAAACTCTTCGAGATGGAGGTCCCTGAGATCTACGACGGCCTCATCACAGTGAAGAAGGTCGTCCGCATCCCCGGAGAACGTGCCAAGGTTGCCGTGGAATCCTACGACGACAGGATCGATCCCATCGGCGCCTGCATCGGCGTAAAGGGATCCCGCATCATGGGTATCGTCCGTGAACTCCGCAACGAGAACATCGACGTCATCCAGTGGAGCTCCAACCCTCAGCTGATGATCCAGAGGGCCCTCAATCCCGCACGCATCTCCCGCATAGACCTGGGCCAGTCCCCCGAGGACAAGATCAAGGTCTTCATGCAGGCCGATGAAGTGAAGAAGGGTATCGGCAAGGGCGGCGTTAACATCAAGCTTGCCGGCATGCTGGTTGGCCGTGAGATAGAAGTCTGGAGAGAGCTCCAGAAGAACGAGGAAGAGGAGGACGACGTCCTTCTCAGCGAGTTCGCGGATGTCATCGAACCCTGGATCATCGAGCGTCTGCAGTCAATCGGCTGCGACACTGCCCGCAGTGTCATGGCCCTTGCTCCGGAAGACATCGCTACCAGGGCAGACCTTGAGGACGAGACAGTGGAAGAGGTGCTGAACATTCTCCGCGCCGAATTCGAAGACTAATTCAGAAACAAAAAGGGGTTATATATGGCAGAAATAAGACTATCGAAACTTATCAAGCAATTCAATATCGGGCTTGACACCCTGGTTGACTTCCTTAACTCAAAGGGAGCCGGCATTGAGGATGCAAACCCCAACATGAAGGTATCTGACGAGTTCCTCCCGGAACTTCACAAGAAGTTCGGCAAGGACCTGGAACTCAAGGAGGCGGCAGAGAAGGTGGACGTAAAGCTCACGGAGATCCTTGACAAGGCTTCAAAGAAGGGCCCTCAGGAAGAGGACGACTATGAGCCGGAGAGAGTCACCGTCATCAAGAGCAACAACCTGTCCCGCAAGCCGGAACCGGAACCCGTGGCAGAGCCCGAACCCGAACCTATCCCGGAACCGGAACCGGAACCAGAGCCTGTGGCAGAGCCTGAACCGGAGCCCATAGTGGAGCCGGAACCGGTTGTGGAGCCCGAGCCTGCACCAGTGGCTGAAGAGATTGCCGATCAAGTCGGCAATGACGAAGCCGAACCCGCAGCAGAACCCGAACCCGTAGAAGAGCCCGAAGTGGAGGATTCCCCCGCCCCGACCCCAGCGGAAACTCCCTCCAAGGACGGCGCCCCGTTCAAGGTAGTAGGCAAGATCGACCTCTCCCAGTTCGACCCCAAGAAGGCCAAGAAGCGTGAACGCATCAAGAGCGGCGGCACCCAAAAGGTGGACGTCACCAAGGTGCAGGCGGAAAAAGCCCCCAAGAAAAAGAAGGAGGAGGGCAAGCCTTCCCGCAAGAAAGACCGCTTCAAGCCCGCCATGACCGAGGCCGAGCAGGAGGAGATGCAGAAGGAGATCCAGAAGCAGGTGAAGGAGACATACGCCAAGATGAACGAGAGCACACGCAACAACTTCGGTGCAAAACACCGTAAGGAGAAGAGGGAGATTGCGGCCATCCGCTCCCAGGAGGAGATGGAAGCCGCAGCAGCGGAGAACAAGGTGCTGAAAGTAACGGAGTTCGTGACCGTCAACGACCTTGCCACCCTCATGGGCAACACCCCCGTAGTGAAAGTCATCGGCGCCTGCATGTCCCTGGGTATGATGGTGTCCATCAATCAGCGTCTGGACGCCGAAACCCTGGTCCTGGTGGCCGAAGAATTCGGCTATAAGGTGGAATTCGTGACCGCAGAGCTCTCAGAGGAAATCGAGCAGCAGGAGCCGGACCGCGAGGAAGACCTTGTGGAGCGTCCTCCGGTAATCACCGTCATGGGTCACGTAGACCACGGTAAGACCTCCCTGCTTGATAACATCCGCAACACCAACGTCATCGCCGGTGAGGCTGGCGGTATCACCCAGCACATAGGCGCATACAGCGTGAAGCTGGAGAGCGGCCGCCGCATCACATTCCTGGATACCCCTGGTCACGAGGCTTTCACCGCCATGCGTGCCCGCGGCGCCCAGATGACGGACCTTGCCATCATAATCGTTGCGGCCGATGACGCCGTGATGCCCCAGACCAAGGAAGCAATTGCCCACGCACAGGCAGCAGGTGTCCCCATGGTCTTCGCAATCAACAAGATAGATAAGCCCGGTGCAAATCCGGACACCATCCGCCGTCAGCTCTCAGAGATGAACATCCTTGTGGAGGACTGGGGCGGTAAGTACCAGTGCCAGGAAATATCGGCCAAGAAGGGGATCGGAGTGGATAAACTCCTTGAAAAGGTGCTCTTTGAGACAGATCTCCTTGAGCTCAAGGCAAATCCCAACAAGATGGGAAGCGGCGCCGTCATCGAGAGCTCCCTGGACAAGGGCCGCGGCTATCTTGCAACAGTCCTGGTGCAGGACGGAACTGTCCACGTAGGAGACGTAATCATCTCCGGAAGCTACTACGGCCGCGTCAAGGCCATGTTCAACGAGCGCGGACAGAAGGTTGAGAGCGCAGGCCCTTCAACCCCCGTGAGCCTCCTTGGCCTGAACGGAGCCCCCGCAGCCGGTGAGAAATTCAACATCATGGCCGATGAAAAAGAGGCCAAGAGCATTGCCCAGCGCCGTGAGCAGCTCATCCGCATCCAGGGCATCAAGACCCAGAAGCACCTCACCCTTGAGGAAATCGGCCGCCGCATTGCAATCGGCAACTTCAAGGAACTCAACGTCATTGTGAAAGGTGACGTGGACGGATCCGTGGAAGCCCTGTCCGATTCCCTCATCAAACTTTCCACGGAGGAAGTCCGCGTGAACGTGATCCATAAGGCTGTTGGTGCTATCTCAGAATCCGACGTCCTTCTTGCCGAAGCATCTGATGCCGTTATCATCGGCTTCCAGGTGCGTCCTTCCGCAGAAGCCCGCCGCGCCGCAGAGAAGGAAGGCATCGAAATCCGCCTCTACTCCGTCATCTACGACTGCATCAACGAGGTCAAGGAAGGTATCGAGGGTATGCTGGAGCCGGAGAAGAAGGAAGAGGTCACCGCCACCGCAGAGGTCAAGCAGACCTTCAAGATCTCCAAGGTTGGAACCATCGCCGGCTGCCTTGTGAAGGAAGGAAAACTCACCAATAAGGCCGATGTCCGCCTTATCAGGGACGGCATCGTGGTGTACACCGGTTCCCTGTCTTCCCTCCAGAGGGGCAAGGACCAGGCCAAGGAAGTCCCTTCCGGAATGGAGTGCGGCTGCGGCCTTGAGCGCTACAACGACATCCACCCCGGAGACATCATCGAGGCATTCCAGATTGTAGAAATCAAACGTAGCCTGTAGGATGCTCATAGTTCTTGAAGGGCTTGACGGAGCCGGAAAATCCACTCAGGTAAAAATGCTCAGGGCATATCTTCAGACAAGGTGCCCTGAGCTTGAGTATATCCACTTCCCCCGCTATGCGGCTCCGGTTTACGGAGACCTCATAAGCCGTTTTCTGAGGGGAGAGTTCGGCAGCAACGCAGAGGTCCATCCCCAGCTTGTAGCCCTGCTGTTCGCTGAGGACCGGCACGGCGCCGCACCTTCAATGAAAGAAGCCCTGGCGGCCGGAAAAACCGTCCTTCTGGACCGCTACGTGTACTCAAACATAGCCTACCAGTGCGCAAAACTCAAGGACCCCGTAGAAAAAGCACGCCTCAGGGACTGGATCTTCAACACTGAGTACGGAGACTTTCAGCTGCCGGTTCCTGACCTCAACCTGTTCCTGGACGTTCCCATCGGCTTTGTCCAGAAGAGTCTCTCAAAGAACAGGCAGGGCAGTGACCGTGATTACCTGGAAGGCTCCAAAGATATCCACGAGGCCTCCATAGGCTTCCAGAAGGATGTCAGGGACATGTACGTCGGTGAGACTCAGAGGGATCCCAGATTCCTTAGGATAGACTGCTCGGACGCGTCCGGGGAGATGCTCCCTCCGGATGCCATCTTTGAAAAAGTCCGTAACACAATAGACCCCTTCCTGAAATGAAGCGAATCCCCCTCAGGCGCTTTGCAGCCGGCCTTATCGGCATAGTTTTCCTTGTTTCCGGACTTCTGAAGATTTCAGATCCCGTGGGCGCCATGCTCATCGTGACGGAATATCTGAAGTTCTTCCATATTGCGTTCCTTATTCCGGCCGCAAAAGCTTTAGGAATAGGTATTTCGCTTTTGGAAGCACTTACAGGAATCGCCCTTATTACCGGTGTCCTAAGAAAGATAACCGCCTGGGTTACAACGGGTCTGCTGGCGTTTTTCACTATAGTTACGCTGGTTCTCTGGATTAAGAATCCAGAGATGGACTGCGGATGTTTTGGGCAGGCCATCCACCTCACCCATGTCCAGAGCCTTCTGAAAAACGTGGTCCTTCTGCTGGTGGCACTTTGGGCGTTCCTTCCGTTCGGAGACTTTGGGAAAACGCCCGTGCGCAAGATAGTATCGGCCTGCATTGCAACTGCATCGGTCATTTTTGCGGTGGTTTACTGCAACACTCACCTTCCGCTTCTGGATTACACGGACTTCCGCATAGGCGCAGAGCTCATGGCTTCGCTTGACGATGACATTGTGGCAGAAAACCACTTCAGGGAAGAGCGCACCTATGTCAAGGACGGCCAGGAAGGCAAATTCCTGCCTGGACATTATCCAGGAGAAGACTGGGAGCTGGTACGGACAGACACAGTCTTTGTGGAAAGTTCCTTTGCAACGGACAGGTTCCCTATCCTGAGTTTCCGTGACACGGCCGATGTCTACTGCGACAGGATGGCCGCGGAAGGGAAGGTGGTGATTTTTTCCGTGTATGATCCGGAGGATGCGCCCTGGGACATCATCTCCAAAGGCAGCAACGCCGTGCTTGAAGCCGGCGGCACTCCCCTTGTGATGCTTGCATCGGCCCCGTCACAGATGTCTGATTACCCCGTTCCCGCCGGCCTCCCGGTATATTTTGCCGATTACAGGACTCTCATCTCGCTTAACCGTGACAACGGCGGCGCCGTCTACCTCTCCGAAGGCGAAATAATCATGAAATGGGCCGTGAAGGATACTCCTTCAGAATTTATCTCCGTTTTCCAGGACGACCCAGTGAACATCACCACCTGGATTCTCAGCCGTAACCGCCTGCGCGCCCAGGGGTTCTGCCTGTACCTTGCCGCACTGCTAGTGCTGGTGTAGTGCGTTCCACCCTGCCCGTGCCACACGCTGCCGCACGCGTACAGCACCCGTGCCCTGCCGCCAATCCACTTAGACGCCGTATAAGGCCGATTTTGCGGATTCGCGGCGCGGAAAACGCCCTTTTCGGCCAAAATCCCTGCCGCCAATCCATCCAGATGCTCCACAACGCCGTTTTTGTGGATTCGCGGCCAGCCGACAAAAGTCCGTCAAGAGCAGTTGAAACAGATTCTTTATTGCGGATTATTCCTTTAAAACGTAAAATAAACACGTGAAACAACGCTTTGTTCACAAAGAACGTAAAAACTTTTCAACTAATCCTTGCATTGAGCGCTGAGAGATACTATCTTGGCGGCTATGAAAGAGTCATACCATATCTGTTTTACATCTCACGATGAGGTTATGTTCCGGGATGATGAAGACCACGGAATGTTTGTAAACCTTATGGCCCTGCGTTCATTTGAGCAGGAAACGGGTATTATAGTGGATGCCGAGATGTCCACCCACGTCCATCTTAATGTTTTTACTTCCACCCCTACCCGTTACGCCGGTCTGTTGAGGTCTTCATACACCAAGTACTTTAACGGTAAATACGGACGGGAAGGGCGTTTCGGTCAGAAGTATACATATGTACTGAAGGTGGATGGATTCAACCATCAGATGGTCCTGGAGAACTACATCAATCGCAACGGATTCCATCACGGCGCATCGGCCACCGCTTTTGGATATGACTACTGCAGTGCCCGTTATCTGTTTTCAGAGGAAATAGGCCTAAAGATAGAACAGCCGGCTTTGCTTACAAGGGAGGAAATGTCTTTTTTTCTTCCCAGGAGGTCTGAGTTTCCGGATCACTACCAGATGAATTCCAATGGAGTGTTCGTCCGCCAAAGCTTTATGGAAATACGCACCGCCGAGAAATACTATGGCTCTCCCAGAAACTACCTGTACCAGATGAATCGCCTGACTGATGAATCCTGGTCCATGGAACAGGAGAAGGACAATACCGGAGCCCCCATTACCCTGTCGCTGGTTGAACAGGCAGACGAAACTACCGTTGCCCAGATGCTTAAGAATGAATATGGCCGCTTCAACAAGAACCGGCTTCAGGATATGGATGTGTGCCGTCTGATTGACAAGGATTTGTTGCAGGGATATGGCGCTCAGTCAGTGTATCAACTCACTTCTTCCCAGAAACGGCGGATAGCGCGTCAACTTTTCTACGATTATCACGTCTCCGAGGCCCAAATAGCAAGATGTCTGGTTCTGGACCGATAGGCAGCATTGCCGCGAGTCCACTTAGACGACGTATAAGGCCGATTTTGTGGATTCGCGGCGCGGAAAACGCCCTTCTCGGCCAAAATCCCTGCCGCCAATCCATCCAGACGCTTCACAATGCCGTTTTTGTGGATTCGCGGAAAAGTAGGTTCCACTATCAAAAATATTCGTTATCTTTGTAAGACAACACGGAAACTCTAAAAAACCTATTAATATTATGAAACCTACACTTTTGGTACTTGCTGCCGGAATGGGAAGCCGTTACGGCGGTCTCAAGCAGATGGACGGCCTGGGCCCCAACGGAGAAACCATCATCGACTATTCAATCCACGATGCCGTGGAGGCCGGTTTCGGTAAAGTCGTGTACATTGTCCGTGAGTCCTTCAAGGCCGATATGGAAGCCCACGTCAAGCAGAAATACGCCGGCGTGAAGTGCATTGACGGAAAGCCCCTGGAGTTTGTGTTCGTAACCCAGGAACTTGACAAGATCCCCGCCCCCTACACCGTCCCCGAAGACCGCGTAAAGCCCTGGGGTACAGCACACGCCGTCCTCATGGCAAAGGATGTGATCAATGAGCCGTTCGCCGTTATCAACGGTGACGACTTCTACGGCAAGGAGTCCTTCAAGGTACTTGGAGACTGGTGCCGCGCCCACGAGAATACTCAGGGCCAGTACTGCATCATCGGCTTCGAGCTTGAGAACACCCTTTCAGAAAACGGAAGTGTTTCCCGTGGTATCTGCTACTATGACTCCAAGAACATCCTCACCGGCATCGCAGAGCACCTTGACATTGCAAAGGAGGCCGATGGAAATGTATACGGCAACAATTCCGTCAACGGAGAGCAGCACGTCAAGCTTGCCGCCAAGGCTCTGTGCTCAATGAACATGTGGGGATTCACCCCGGATTACTTCACCAAGAGCGAGAAGAGTTTCGTCACCTTCCTTGAGGAGCACCGCACGGAACCCAAGAAGGAATTCTACATCCCTTATGCAGTGGATGTGATCGTCAAGGGCGGCGAAGGCTCCTGCGAGGTCCTTTCCACTCCTTCCCACTGGTTTGGCGTAACCTATAAGGAAGACCGTCCTGCGGTTGTGGCAAAGTTCGCACAGCTGGTAGCAGACGGCGTTTATCCCAGCCCCCTCTATTGATATGGCCCTGTTTGCAAGACGCGTAAACAACTATGACCTCTATGCTAACCACGCCTGGTATGTGCCGGGCGTGGCTGGCATGTTCGGCCTTCTTGGATGGTTCCTCGTTGGTAATCTCCTTGGCAGCCTGGTTACCTTCATCCTTGGACTCTTTCTCCCGTCCAGTGTGGTCATGGAATACGGCTCCCTAGTAGCATACCCCATCGCCTTCATTCCGGCTATGATGTATGCCGCCGGCCAGAGCCGCAAGAACATGCTCTTTGACCCCGGGTACAAGCTTTCCAGCGCCAATTTCGGCCCGTTCAAGTGGTGGAGCATAGCCCTTATCACCGTGGTCCTTTCATTTGCCACCATGATATCGGCCGATCTACCCAACTACCTCAACATGAAGGTGACGGATACAGTGCCTGTACTCAAAGAGTTCTATGACATGATATCGGCAGTGCTGGAGCAGATGACCGGCGGTCCCTTCTGGAGCTCCTTCCTCCTTACCGCCATCTTCGCGCCCATCTTTGAGGAATGGCTGTGCCGCGGTATGGTCCTGAGAGGCCTCCTCACCAAGATGAAACCAGGCTGGGCAATAGTTATTAGCGCCTTCTTCTTTGCCGTTATCCACATGAACCCATGGCAGGCCCTCAATGCCTTCATCATTGGCGTTGTGATGGGTTATGTCTACTATAAGACAGGCTGCCTATGGCTTACCATGCTCATCCACTTTGTGAACAACGGCTTTGCCGTCGTCTGTGCCCAGATCCCCTCATTGTCAGAATACGACTTCTGGATTGACATGATGGGAAGGTCTACCTATGTGGTTGTATACATCGCAGGCCTTTCAGCCCTGGTGCTCTGCATCATGGCCTTCAAGCGCATCCCGCTCAAGGCTCCTTACGGCAATATTGACAGGGTATAGTATGGAAGAAGGCAAAAAGAAAGACTGGTTAGCGTGGCTCAAACGCAAAGATCACAATTATTTCATCCCGTTTGTGATAATTGTGACCACGGTTGTTGCCGTAGTCCTTCTTTTCCTGTCCCATAACAGCGTCCTCAACTGGGTCAAGGCCACTATGGAGGTCAAGAGCCAGGAAAAGGAAATGGCCCGTCTCAAGGAGGAGATCAAGGCCATGGACGCAGAGTACAAGGCCCTTACGGAGAATAAGGACTCACTGGAATCATTTGCCAGGGAAACCTATCACTTTGCCGCCCCGGGAGACGACGTATACATAGTGGAATAGTCCCGCACCATCTGTACGGTTTCCGGAACGTCGTGAACCCTCAGCCATGTTGTTCCCTTCTCAAGGGCAATCCTTTCCAGAGCCAGAGTTTCAGGCATCGCCTCTTCCGGGGTGATGCCTAATTTTTTGTATATCATACTCTTCCTGGAAATACCCACCAGGATATCCCTTCCGGCCTTTTTCAGTTCATCAAGCCGGTTCAGAACTTCGTAATTCTGATCGATGTCTTTTCCAAAACCAAACCCTGGATCAAGGATCCACTCCTTCACACCGTTGGCTTCCGCCCTCACGGCAAAGCCCCTGAAGAAGTCCAGGATATCTTCAATCACGTCTCCCTGCGGCTTCCTGCCGTGCATGGCAATGTACGGAAGGCCCAGTTCTCCAACGGTCCTGAGCATATCCTCCTCTCCGCCGCCAACGTCGTTCACAATAAACGGCCCAACAATCTCATAAGCCCTCCTGACTATTTCAGGCCGATAAGTGTCGATGGAGATGGCGCGGGACACCCCTCCGGGGGCTTGTCCACCCCCGGACAAGTGTAGGGGGAGGGGCCCGCTGACAGAAGGGACGGATGGAAGCTTGCTTCCAATCCGGCATTTATGGCAGTGGGAGGGGCCGGAGGGAGCGAAGCGACCGGAGTCCCCCGGAGGGGTGTTCCGTGCCATCTCCAAAAGCGCCGGCTCCAGGCGGGCCCATTCCTCTTCAATGGAGGGCCGAGGGGCGCCAGGACGGGTGCTACAGGCGCCGATGTCTATTACATCGGCCCCGTCAGAGAGCATCTGACGCACTTTGGGCATGAAGTCGCACGCCGCTGTCCGGCTCCCCGCATAGAACGAGTCCGGCGTAAGGTTGATGATGCCCATTACGTGAATCATAGAATCAGCCAATAATGAGTCGTCCCACCTTGGGAATGCGGCGGACAAGGACTGAGAATATCGCAACGCCCGCAAAGGAGATTACCGTGGTGGCAAGGATCTGTACGGGCGTTGGCAACGCCATACCTCTTATCCAGGCCGATACAGCCCCGAGTAGGAGAAGGTGGCAAAGGTACATCCCGTAACCGGCATCGGATACCGGAACAAGAACCTTGCGGTAGAAGGGATTACGGGCCTTGATCTTACGGAAAAGAAGGATCCAGGCGATGGTCATTAGGGCAACGGCAAGGCCGTCGTTCATCCAGGGGATTTCCCAGAGGGCGGCAAGGCCTACGGGGCCCTCGAAGGGGAAGATGCCGCCGGAGTCTGCCATGACGCTGCGGAAAAAGCCCACGGAGCCTATGGCAAAACCGCCCGCAAACAGCGGAAGGGCAATGGCGAGGGTCTTTTTCCAGGAAAGTTCCGGGACAAATTTGCGGAAGTACAGGCCAAGGAGAAGATAGCCGATGAAGCCGCTCATGTAATAGAACAGCCCGTATGTGTTCCAGCTGGCCTCTCCCCACAGCGGGAACTTGGCCGGATTGGGAATGCCTGAAGGGCCGTAAATAACCGGCGCCGGGCCTCCTGCCCACTGACGGATGAACGGGATAAGCGTGGTGAAGAGCCAAATGCAAAGATACACCTGGAGTTCCTTCCTTCCCACTTTCTCCGCCCAGGGGGAAAGCATTGGCATAACAAGGTACAGCCCCACAATCATATACACAAACCACAGGTGCCCGGCCGCATAATTGAAGTTGAGAAGGAGGTCCTTGAAATTCTGTACGGGTTCTCCCCATACAAGGGCGTAGACGACGGTCCAGATAAGGAACGGGACCAGTATCCTCACGGCCCTTTTCCTGAAGAATTCACCTGTTGAATAATGCAAGGGAAACTGAAGATAGCTGGATGCTACAACAAACAGGGCCACGGCAGAGCGCGGCAGGGTGTTAAGGACAGCAACCCAGAAGGCATCGGCCTCACTCAGGACAAGGGAGCCCTCCCCACCAAGATAGAAAGGCTCACAGCTGTGTGTAAGCATAACCATAAAACAGGCCGCCACCCTCATCCAGTCAATCCATATTTCTCTTTTTGAAGTATCCATAAAAATATGTAAATGCCTGTCTGCGAAGGTACGATATTTTTTCATATCTTTGCGTGACTGAAAATGACTTTCATATGAAAAAGATAGCAATCATCCTTTCACTGGCCATGATCCTGAGTTCATGCGTGAGCATCGTAAGAGGCGGAAAAACCGTAAAATGCGGCGGAGATGTAGTTGAGAAGGCTCTGGACTTTTCCGGGTTTACCGGCATCACCGTAGAAGGCGCTGCCCATATAGACTTCATAAGGGCCGATGAATTCAACGTGACGGTCTCCGCCAACCAGGAAGTCTTCGACTATCTGGACTACCAGTTAAAAGGCAGAGATCTTGTCATCGCCACTAAAGATCACGTGAATATAAGTGCCAACCTGTACAAGGTCCTTGTCCAGACTCCGTTCATCAGAACCATAAATATTGAGGGCGCCGCTGAGATTCATCTTCCCGGTGGCTACAGGTCGGAAGAGGAACTTGAAATAGAGATTGACGGCGCCGGGAAACTGGACTTTAACGGAATTGCAGTCCCCACCCTTGACCTCAACATCAACGGCGCAGGAGAATTTGACTTAAACAACATACAGGTAGAGAAACTTGAGATTGACCTGAAGGGTGCCGGACGCGGCACTGTAACAGGGACTGCAGATTATGCCAAACTCTCCGTCTCCGGCACTGCCAATATAGATGCCAGCGGCCTCCAGTGCCCCAATATAGAAAAGCACGTTGAGGGCCTTGCCGTCATTAAATAGCTCATCTGATATGTGGCAAAGACTTCAAACGCTTTATCTGGCCATCTCTTTCGGCCTGGTGCTTGCCCTGTGTTTTGGGACAGCTTATCATGTGGCAGATCCTGACGGGATGGTTTCCACCTCATACTGGCAGATTCAGAAACCCTACTTCGGGATACTCCTTGGCATTCTTTCCGGCATGGTGGGCCTTGCCCTTGTGAGTTTCAAGTCCCTCATCCTCCAGATGAGGCTCTCAACCCTTGGTGCAATTGTGGCGCTGGGCATGCAGGGATGGCTGGCGTGGATGTATTTCACCTGGGAAGGGCCGGTTTTCAGCTGGACCGTAATCTTTCCCCTCATCATCTTCATATGCAATATCCTGGCGGCGCGCAGCTGCTTCCAGGACCAGCTTATGGTGGAAAGTGCCATGCGCATACGTGACAGGCGCCGCCATTCAAAGAAAAAGTAGTATATTTGCAGGATGCTAAAATCCGTAATTTGCGACATATTAGGCATCCGCTACCCCGTCTTTCAGGGCGGGATGGCCTGGATTGCCGATGCATCCCTTGCCGCAGCCGTGTCAGAGGCCGGCGGTCTGGGGCTCATATCGGCTGTGAATTATGGAAAGGAGGCTGTGCGTAAGGAAATCCGCAAGGCACGTACGCTCACGGACAAGCCCTTTGGAGTGAATATCATGCTTGCTGCCCCGGATGCCGCTGAGATCGCTTCCCTTGTTGTGGAAGAGGGCGTTAAGATAGTCACCACCGGCGCAGGGACCCCTGCAAAGTACATGGACATGTGGAAGGAGGCCGGCATCAAGGTGATACCCGTAGTGGCATCTGTGGCATATGCCCTCAAGATGCAGGAGCTGGGTGCAACCGCAGTTGTTGCAGAGGGCGCAGAGTCCGGCGGCCACATAGGGGAGATCCATACCATGGCCCTTGTACCTCAGGTTGTGGATGCCGTAAACATCCCCGTGATTGCAGCCGGAGGCCTTTTCGACGGCCGTGGGGCAGCAGCGGCTTTCATGCTGGGAGCATGCGGCGTGCAGCTTGGAACCCGCTTCCTGATGGCCCGTGAATGCCGTATCCACCCGGTCTACAAGGAAAGGCTTGTGAAGGCATCGGACATAGGCACAATGGTAACCGGACGCAGCCTCCAGGATGCCGTGAGGGGCCTTAAGACGCCATTTTCCAAGCAGTTTGCAAAAATGGAGGGAGACCCTTCAGTATCGGCCGATGAAATCCGAGCCTTCGGCACCGGTTCCCTCCGGAAGGCCGTCTTTGACGGAGACCTTGCCGGCGGCAGCTTCCTTGCCGGAGAAGTGGCGGGGATGTGCAGGAAGGAAGAATCGGCCCGCGAAATTGTCCTTGACATAGTTGAGGGCGCAGAGAGAATTATGAAAGAAAAAACTTCAATATATGGATAGAAGAGTAGTAGTGACAGGTATGGGGGTTATTTCCTCCGTGGGAAAGGATGTGGACACATTCTGGAAAAACCTCATTGACGGAGTATGCGGCATTGATTACGTGGAGGAATTCAAGGACATGCCCGTTACCTTCGCCGGCAAGGTGAAAGACTTTGACGCGGAGCAGTACGGCATGGACAAGCCCTTCATCCGCAAGCAGGACAACTTCACCCTTTATGCTATGGCGGCCGCCTGGCAGGCCATGAAGCAGTCCGGTCTTGAGGCCGATATAAACATAGACCCCTACCGCTTGGGCGTATATGTGGGTTCCGGTATCGGCGGCTTTGACGTGCAGTACCGCGAAACCGCAAAGATGATCGAGGACCCCACGGGAAAGTGGATATCTCCCCTTTTCATAGCCACCATGATTTCCAACATAGCGGCCGGCCATATTGCCATCAAGCATCAGGCGAAGGGCCCCTGCCTGGACATTGTCACCGCCTGCGCCACCTCTTCCCACTGCATCGGAGAGGCCTTCAGGGCAGTCCGTCACGGTTATGCCGATGCAATCATCGCCGGCGGCTCTGAGCACGCCTCAATCCCGCTTGGTGTAGCAGGCTTCTACAACGCCAAAGCCCTTACCCGCGCCACTGACCCCAAGTACTCATCCCTCCCCTTCAACGCCAACAGGCAGGGCTTCGTGATGGGAGACGGCGCCGCCGTACTTATCCTTGAGTCCCTGGAGCACGCCCTTGAAAGGGGTGCCACCATTTACGGTGAGATTGTGGGGTACGGCAACACATGCGACGCATACCATGCCACGGCTCCCCGCCCGGATGCCAGCACCCAGGCCCGTTCCATCTGCGACGCCCTCCATGAAGCAGGCTTTGATCCTGCAAAGGACAACCTCTATATCAACGCCCACGGCACAGGTACCCACCTCAACGACATAGCTGAGACCATGGCATGCAAGGTGGCCCTTGGAGACTTTGCCTACAAGGCCCACATCTCCTCCACCAAATCCATGACCGGCCATATGTTTGGCGCTGCCGGCGCTGCAGAGGCCATTGCAACGCTCCTGGCCCTGCGTGACGGCATCTGCCCTCCCACCATTAACCTGGACACCCCGGATCCCGAATGTGACCTTGACTACACCCCCAACGTGGCAGTCAGGACTCCCCTCACCCTGGGTCTTTCCAATTCCTTCGGCTTCGGAGGTCACAACGCCTGCGTAGCCTTCAGGCCTTACAATGGATAGGGACGGCATAATGGAGGTGCTCCCCCACCGGGGGCCGATGCTTCTTCTGGACACCATGTCACTGGATGCAGACGGCGTTTGCCATGCCACGTACCGCATCCCTGATAACCCATTCTACTGTGACGGCCACTTCCCCGGAAACCCCATTGTTCCGGGTGTAATCCTCTGTGAAATAATGGCCCAGGCCTGCAGCCAGCTGTTTGTGGAAGTGTTCAAGGATAACCTTGTAATGTACCGCGGCCTTGATGCAGTGAAATTCCGCGGCACGGTGCGTCCCGGAGACCTCTGTGAAATATCGGCCCGCCTCCTGGAATCCAAGGGCGGGCTCTACGTCTGTGACGCTTCTCTTTCTTCTGGCGGCCGCCGATGCGCTCAAGCTCGCATCACCCTTGCCGCCGTTCCAAAAGACTGATTATTCGTGACGGCTGAGCCTTTCCCAGGCCAGTTGCTCCCACTTTGTGCCGGGACGGCCGTAGTTGGCGTAAGGGTAGATGGAAATGCCTCCGCGGGGGGTGAAGAATCCGGTGACTTCAATGTACTTTGGATCCATCAGTTTGATGAGGTCCTTCATAATTGTGTTCACGCAGTCCTCATGGAAATCTCCGTTTGAGCGGAAACTGAAAAGATAGAGTTTGAGGGACTTAGACTCCACCATCTTCACGTCAGGGACATAACTGATGCGGATCTCTGCAAAATCCGGCTGGCCTGTGATGGGGCAGAGTGTGGTGAATTCAGGACAGTTGAAACGCACCCAGTAGTCATTGTCCTTGTGCACGTTCTCGAAGGTCTCAAGGACCTCCGGAGCATAGGTCTGGCTGTAAGTGGTATGGCGGCCAAGGGCCTGGAGTTCTTCTCTTTTACGTGCCATGGCTTATTCCTCCCCGGCTTCTTTAAGACGTTCTGCGTTCTCTGCTATCTGGAGCTGGTCTATGCACTCCTGGATGTCTCCGTCCATGAAGACGGGAAGATTGTACATGCTCCAGCCTATGCGGTGGTCCGTCACACGGCCCTGGGGGTAGTTGTAGGTGCGGATCTTGGCGCTACGGTCACCGGTGCTCACCATGGTCTTTCTCTTTGCGGCAATGCCGTCAAGATACTTCTGGTGCTCCATATTGTAAAGACGGGTACGGAGTTCCTCCATTGCCCTGTCAAGGTTCTTGAGCTGTGAACGCTCCTCCTGGCACTGGACCACGATTCCTGAAGGGATGTGGGTAAGGCGCACGGCGCTATAGGTGGTGTTGACACCCTGGCCGCCGGGACCGGATGCGCAGAAGAGGTCCTTGCGGATATCGGCCGGATTGAGTTCTACGTCAAACTCGCCGGCCTCAGGGAACACGGCTACAGATGCGGCCGATGTCTGGATACGGCCCTGGGTTTCAGTCTGGGGAACGCGCTGGACGCGGTGCACGCCGGACTCATATTTCATGATGCCGTAAACGCCGTCCTGGCTGCTGGAGAGCTTGAACACAATCTGCTTGTAGCCGCCGGAGGTGCCGGGAGCCTGGTCTGTGACCTCCAGCTTCCAGCCGCGGCTCTCTGCGTAATGCTGATACATACGGAAGAGGTCTCCGGCAAAGATGGCGGCTTCGTCGCCACCGGTGCCGCCGCGGATTTCCACCATGGCGTTCTTGCTGTCGTCAGGATCTGCGGGAATGAGGAGAAGCTTTATCTGCTGCTCCATCTCCGGGAGTTTGGGCTCAATATCTGCCACTTCCTCACGGGCCATCTCCTTGAGGTCCTCGTCTTTCTCGTTCATGAGGATGTCCTTGGCCTGCGCAAGCTCATCCACCAGTCTCTTGTATTCCAGGCCGGCAGCAATGATGGGCTGCAGTTCCTTGTAGTCCTTGTTCAGCTGGACGAACTTCTTCATGTCGGCAATGACCTCAGGGCTTGCCAGCTGTTCTTCCAGCTTCTTGTATTTATCCTGAAGGCTCAGGACCTTCTCCAACAGCGTGTTCTCTGCCATAGCAATTGTGTTTTAGCCTGCAAAGATAATAAAAATGCACGACATTTCAACGCTGGCGCATAAGTATCTGATTATAAGCAGGATAATAAAAGTCGGGTGCACCTACAGGTGCACCCGAGAAGTGGCAAGTAGCTGTAAATCAGCGTATTGGCAGCCAGCCCTACTTTATAAGATTCCCCAGGATTGAGCGGGTGAGTTCCCTTGTGATGGTGGAAGTGGCGCTCTTGGTGGCCTTTGACACCATCTTCTTGCCGGTGGAGGTGGTGCTCTTATTCTTGGTGCCGGTTACCTTTGAGGTTACGGCATCTGCGGCAGCGGCGGCGGCAACGCCGGTAACCGCAGTGAGAACTGATTTAAGAACCTTTGAGGCAATGCTGTTCTTAGCCTTCTTGGCTTTTTCCTTTGCCTCCTTTTCTGCTTCCTTGGCGGCACGGGCATCTTCCTTGGCCTGGATGGCGGCCTGTTTCTCAGCTTCTGCGGCAGCCTCAATCTCTGCCTTCTGACGCTCTGCCTCCTCAGTGGCAGCGGTGATTATCTCATAGGCACTCTCACGGTCTATGGGATGGTCATAGCGGCCATACAGACGGCTGCGGTTGATGAGTTCCGTACGCTGCTCCGGGGTTATGGCGCCAATCTGACTCAGGGGGAAGAGGATCTTTGCGCGCTCCACTATGGCAGGGGTGCCCTTTTCATCCAGGAAGGACACAAGGGCTTCGCCGGTACCAAGCTCAAGGAGCGTGTCATAGGTTTTGAAGGCGGGGTTGGGGCGGAAGGTATCGGCCGCAACCTTGACGGCCTTCTGGTCCTGAGGGCTGTATGCGCGGAGGGCATGCTGCACGCGGTTTCCAAGCTGGCCAAGGATATTTGACGGGATATCCGTGGGGCTCTGGGTGATGAAGTAGATGCCTACGCCCTTGGAACGGATGAGGCGGATAACCTGCTCGATCTTGTCCGTAAGGGCCTTGGAAGTGCCTTCAAAGAGCATGTGGGCCTCGTCAAAGAAGAACACGAGCTTTGGAAGGTCCATCTCTCCAACCTCCGGTAGGGTGGCGTAAAGCTCTGAGAGAAGCCACAGGAGGAAGGTGGAGTAGAGCTTTGGCTGAAGCATGAGCTTATCTGCGGCAAGGACGTTCATAATGCCCTTTCCGGCCTCGCACTGAAGGAGGTCATAGATGTCAAAGTCAGGCTCTCCGAAGAACTTATCCGCGCCCTGGTTCTCAAGGGCAAGGAGGGCCCTCTGGATGGCTCCAACTGAGGCCGATGTAACATTACCGTACTTTGTGGTGTACTCTGCGGCATTCTGCCCCACGAAGTTGAGCATGGCGCGGAGGTCCTTGAGGTCTATGAGGAGAAGCCCGTTGTCATCGGCAATCTTGAAGACAATATTGAGGACGCCGGTCTGGGTCTCGTTGAGGTCCATGAGGCGGCCCAGCATGTCCGGTCCCATACGGGAAATGGTGGAACGCATGGGGTGGCCCTGCTCTCCGTAAACGTCAAAGAAGCGCACCGGGCAGCTCTGGAACTGCGGATTCTCTATGCCGAACTCCGGCAGCCTCTTCTCAATGAAACCGGAGAGTTTTCCGGCCTGGGAGATGCCGCTGAGGTCTCCTTTCATATCGGCCATGAAGCAGGGTACGCCCGCCTGACAGAAGGTTTCTGCGATTACCTGGAGGGTGACGGTTTTACCGGTGCCGGTGGCTCCGGCGATGAGTCCGTGACGGCATGCCATCTTGCCCTGGAGAGAGATAGGGCCATTGGAGGAATGGGCTACATAAAGCCCGCGCTGGGTGTCTAGCATAGAGATTCTGAATTATTTCCGCTAATATAGCAAAAATTATTCAGAGAATAAATCCCTTTGCGGGAGAGAGGCGGAAAAACGCCGCCGGAGATTCTTTATGAGATAGGAGGTGTTGCGGCTGAATTTGGAGCCCCTCCAGGCCGATGTATTGGAGATGAGCACCCAGCTCTCCCCGTCCGGGAACACTTTCACTATAGCAGATGTCCCGGAGAAAGACCCGGTGCGGGTCCACTCCCCGTCCTTGGTGTCCACCCAGCCAAGGGAGAAGGTATTTTCGTCGTACCAGGTGGTCATTTTCCGGATGGAATCGGCACTGAGAATATCCTCAATGCCTTCCAGGCCGTTGATGGAGGATACCACGCGGGCAAGTTCCACGGCAGAACCCACCCAGGCGCCGGCGCCCATAAGGGACGTGATATCGTTGCCGCCGTAGCATTTCTCAACGCCCGCATACTTGCCGTCAAAGGAGGTGACTGGCTCGGAATCTGGCTGCATGAAATACATACTCTCCCCTGGGAGCCTGTCCTTGAGGTAATTACCCGCAATCCTGAAGCCGCGGCATCCGCAGGGCTCAAAGACCTCCTTCTGCATAAACTCCTCATACGGCATCCCGGAGACCTTTTCTATCACCAGCGACAGCAGGAAATACCCAAAGTTTGAGTACTGCTGCCAGGTACCGGGAGTAAAGGCAAGGGGGCGGCGGAGCTCTGACCGCAAAAATTCTTCCTGGTCCGGGTGATATCCGGTGAACATTACATCGGCCCCACGGTAGTGGAAACCGCCCTGATGCCTCAGGAGATGCTCAACGGTCATGAGGTAATAATTGTCGTCCCTTATTGAGCCGTCATACTCATTCAGGATACCGTAAGGGCCGAAAACAGGTGTGTCAAGATACAGTTTTCCCTCTTCCTGAAGCCGCATCACGCCTATTGCCGTAAGAAGTTTTGACACGGACGCCAGCCTCATTATGGTGCCGGGGGTCATGGGGGTGGAGGGATCGGCCTTTCCGTAGCCTCTGGCATAGATGAGGGAATCGTGGCGGGTAACGGCGATGGAGACGCCCTTGAGGGCCCAGAAACGCATGAAGCTGTCCACCACGGCGTCCATCTTTGGAAGCTCCGACTGAGAATTCTCTATGGTGTGGTTCCAGTCCGGAAGTTCCGCCGGGGCGGGTGCAGGCTTGCGTCCGCCGCAGAAAAGAAGCAGCGGAAGTATCATCAGGAGTATGGGCCACCTGGCGCTCACTTCACCAGGCCGGCCTTCCTGCCAAATTCAATGATGTAATCGGCCGTCCCCTCTATTCCAAGGACAGAACTGTCAATGGAAAGATGATAGTTTGAGGCACTTCCCCAGGAGCCCAGGGTATAGTAATTATAATAGGCTTCCCTGATGTGGTCCTTCTTCCGGATAAGTTTTTCCGCTTCATCAGGAGTGATTCCTTCGCTCTCCACGATGCGGGAAATGCGGTACTCCTCGGGCCCCGTCACAAATACGTTCAGGCAGGGAAGGTCCCTGAGAATATAGTCCGCGCACCGGCCGATGATTACGGCATCCCCTTTCTCCGCAATGGCGCGGATTACCTCGCTCTGGGCCTTGAACAGGACGTCGTCGTTCATGTAGGTGTTGTCCAGGTAACTCATGCGGCCGGATGCGAAGAAACTGGACACGGAGAAGATACTCCTCTTCTTCTCCCCTCCTTCAAACAGGGATGGGGAATAGCCGCTTTCCTGGGCGGCCTTGGAGATTAACTCGTTGTCATAGAATGGGATGCCAAGTTTCCCGGCAACCGCCTGGCCCACATAACCGCCGCCACTGCCGAAAGACCGGCCTACATTGATGATGGTTTTCATAACTGACTTCCAAGTATTGACGGGTCATCTCCGTCCTTAAGTTTACCTAATTTCACTATGAGATTCCACGCAAGGATGGCCGTAATTATGGCCGATACAGTGTCGGAGATGGGGAAGCTGTACCATACTCCGGCCTCCGATTCCAGGATTGGAGGAAGGATGTAGATGCATGGAAGAAGGAAGAGCAGCTGCCTGGAAAGGGACAGGAAAATGGATTTTTTCACCATTCCAAGGCACTGGAAAAGGTTTGTTGTGACCATCTGGAAACCCACTATGGGGAATACGGGATTCATCATCCTGAGGCCTGTAGCGGCCTTCTCCTCCAGAATGGGATCATTGGTAAAGATGCTCACTGCGGCATCCGGAAGGAATTCCGACACAATGAAGCCCACGGTGGTCACTATTGTCCCCCACATGGCCGTTTTGATGTACACCTCACGGACACGCGAGTACTGCCTTGCGCCGTAATTGTACCCTGCAATTGGCTGCATCCCCTGGTTGAACCCCATGACCACCATTATGAACAGGAAGGTGATACGGTTCACAATTCCGTATGCGCCAAGGGCAAGGTCTCCGCCCCATGTAACAAGCTGCTGGTTGATGAAAAGCACCACGATGCAGCTTGCAAGGTTCATAAGGAAGGGCCCCATGCCGATTGACAAGGACTCCCCGGCAATCCTCCAGTCTACCTGGAAAATCTTCAGTGAACGCGGCAGGTGCAGGAAGCGTTTCTGATCCATGAAGTACCACAGGGTATAGCCAAGGGCCATTGTCTGGCAAAGGACGGTGGCTATGGCAGCGCCCTTGATGCCAAGCCCCAGGGTATATATGAATATGGGGTCCAGGATGGCGTTTGAGGTAACCGTAAAGAGTGTAAGTCCCATAGCCAGTTTGGGATTGCCGGAAGAACGCACTATGGCGTTCAGGCCAAAGTAGAGATGCGTCACGGCATTTCCAATGGCTATGATGGTCATGTAATCCCTTGCAAACGGCAGGGTGGCGTCAGAGGCCCCGAAGAACCTCAGGATGGGATCCATCCACATCAGGGACACAAACGTGAAGATTATGCCCGTTATGATATTGAGGGTTATGTCGTTGCAGAGGACCTTGGTAGCGCTCCTGTAGTTTTTCTGGCCCAGGAGGACGGAAATCATGGTGGCGGCGCCAACGCCCACAAGGGTGCCGAACGCCGTGGAAATGTTCATGAGGGGGAAGGTCACCGCGAGTCCGGACATGGAAAGCGAACCTACATCGGGGATATGGCCGATATAGATGCTGTCCACCATATTATACAGGGAGGACGCCGTCATGGCAATGATGCCGGGGACGGCATATTGCCTCAGGAGGGCACCCACGGGCTTAGTGCCCAGTTCTGTAGGAGCGCTTGATCCCATTACTTGGAAAGCTCCAGTTCAAAGATCAGGGGAGCATACGGAGGGATGCGGTTTCCGCTGCCGGAAGACCCGTATCCAAGGTCTGACACAAACAGTACGGTGGCCTTCTGGCCTGCCCAGTGCATCTTGTGAAGGCCCGCCTTGAAGCCGTCTACCAGGGATGAACTGCCGTCCATACTGATGGATGAATACGTAGAAGAGAACTTTATGCTGTATGTTTCGTAGGATTTTTCCGTTACGAAGAGCCCTTCCCTGAGGGCTACGGCTTCATCGTTGGTATCGAAGGCCTGACCGTCCAGGCGGCGGCCGGTATAAGTCAGTTCCAGGGTGGCGTCATCGGCCCTCTTGTCTTCCGGCTTGAATGCCGATGTGTCAGAAACAAAGTAGAAGGTCCCTTCAGACTGGCCACTCTTGTAGATGTAGCTCTTCTCAGACTCCCCGAAGTGGGCGGTAACATATGCGCGGAGTTCCTTTATCTCCTCTCCATTGATGTCCTGGCACTGGCCCTCAAAGGTGATTTCATAGATCATGTGCAGTGAGCTTGAACATGCGTCAAGGTACTCCTTCTTTGTGTTGAACCGGCTGGTTGTCAGAAGCCAGGCCGGGATGACGGCCGTGCGGCTGCCCCCTACCCTCATGCCTTCCAGAAGATACTCCAGGCCGGCATAGCCAGTGCCCTCGGAGGTGTTCTGATACCTTGGGCCGTAATAGTTGTAGGACTTGTAGGAATTCTCGTCCAGCTGCTTGGATATATCGGCCTCCGTGGAAGACAGTATAGTGCCGTCAATGGAGCGGATGGTGCTGCTGAGTTTGCTGAAGGCGGCGTCTGCCGACCATTCCATACCCGTTCCGGGGGTGTCGGAGAGGATGTAAATGCCCCATTTGTCAGGCTGGAGGCCTGGATATTCCGTGCTCATGACAAGCTCCAGATACTCCTGAGCCTGTTCTCCTGTAGATGTGGTATTCTCCTGGGCGCAGCCGGCAAAAAGGGCTGTCACCGCCAGGGAAGCCATAACTGTCAAAACTTTATTCATTCTTAATACTTTCAATCCAAACATGATAGACCAGGGCCGATTTTGCAGGAATCGTGCCGTTTTCCTTGTTGCCATAGGCAAATTCTCCAGTGAAAAGGATATATGCCTCATCCCCGGGCTGGACGCCGTGAAGGCCCATCCTGAGGCCGTCCACAAGGGTTTTGTCAAGGGTAAGGGTGACCGGCTGGAAAATGGTAGAATCGGACAGTTCCCAGTTTGCGGCTGTGGCCACCTCCTGAACGTTGGTCTCAATGAGGTTTGAGGCCGATATCGTAGCCCCCGTGAGGGTGTAGCTGGCATATTCAAGGATGACCTGACCGCCTGCAAGGAGTGAGTCACCGGGATCCTTGTGGTCCTGGAGGGTGAGGCGCCATGCACCTTCGTTCCTCACCAGCGTAGCCTCTGGATCGGCCTTCATCTGGGCCTGGACAAAGGAGTCTATATATCCCGCCTGTTTGTCATAGGTAGCCTTGAGGGACTGCTTTGTGCAGCCCCAGCCAACAAGAAACAATGCCGTCAGTATGAGTACCTTAATCTTCATTACAATGACTCCAGAAGTGCTTTTTTCACATATTCCTCAAGGCTTTTCCCACCAAGGTCCTTTGCCGGATACAGCCGGCCTCCGGCCGCATTCTCATGGCCTCCTCCGTTAAAAAATTTCACGGCACACTGCTGGGCGCTTGTTCCCCTCTTTGAACGGAGGGAAACCCGGAAGTGGTCTTCATACTCCTTCAGAAGGAGCGACAGCCTCACTTCCTTGATTGAGAGCGGGACGTTCACAAGGCCTTCGCTCTCCCCTTCCCTCAGGTCAAAACGCTTCTGGATCTCTTTGGTGAGTATCATATAGCAGGCGCCTCCGGGAAGGATAGTAAGGCCTTCATTCTGCATATAGCCCATGAGGCGTACCCTGTTTTCCCTGTAGCTGAAGTAAATCTTCTGGAGGATGGCGTCCCTGTCCACGCCGGAGGCAATCAGTTCCGATGCCATGGCGAACGTAGTGGGAAATACGGAATTGGCAAAGTTGTTGGTATCCGTTGTCATTCCGGTAAGGAGGGCCTCACCTATCTCACGGTCCTTCAGATCCCATCCCAGGGCCTTCAGGATCCAGAAAGTGAGTTCTGAGGCCGATGATATGTCTGGGGTGGAGAACACCAGGTTGAAGCTGTTCCCATCCGGATTGAGATGGTGGTCTATGAGCACCTTGGAAGCCGCGGAAGCCGCAAGGGAATCTCCAAGGACATCCGTGCGGGAGAAGGCGTTGCAGTCCATGAGGATAAGAAGGTCTGCATCCTCAGTTCTACCCCACAGATACTTAAGGGAAGGATTTTTTGCAAAATTAAGGCTTTCGGGAAGGGCGTCAGGGAACATGCATACAACTTCCTTCCCAAGCTCCCTTTGAAGGTACAGGGCAAGGGCGGTGACGCATCCTATTGCGTCTCCGTCAGGATGAACGTGACCTGCCAGGGCCACCTTACGGGCGCTCCCCAGCAGTTTCCTGAAGCCGTCTATTTTCTCCTGACCTATACAGCCAATCATACGCTTGCGGTTTGCATCGGCAAATTTACAAAAGATTATTGCTTTTGAGAAACCTTTTTTTTAACTTTGCGAGAAGTTTTGATAATTGTAAAACACTAAAATAATGAACAAATCCCTTAAAATTGCCCTCGAGGTTGTTCTTGCAGCCATCATCGTACTTCTTGTCTGGCTCACCGTAAAGAGCATCCAGAAGCCCGTAAAATTCAACAATGAGGTTGCAGCACGTTCCCAGGTAGCCATCCAGCGCCTCAAGGATATCCGTACCCTTCAGGTAGCTTTCAAGAGTGAAAACGGCCGCTTCAGCCCCACCGTAGACTCCCTCAAGCTCTTCTATGAAGAAGGCAAGATGAACATCATCATGCAGATCGGCTCCAACGATGACTCCATTGCAGTTGCAAACACTGAGGCCATCAAGAAGGCAAACCGCAGGCTCAAACCCGCAGAGCTCACCGCAAAGCTCCAGGAAGCCTACAACAACGGCCAGAAGGTTGTGTTCTCCACCGTTACCGCTATCCCCGTGAAGGACACCCTCTTCCACAACCGTCCGGATTTCTGCATAGACTCCCTCAAATATATCCCGTTCTCAGGCGGTCAGGAAGTTGAAATGGAATCTGCAATCAAAACCGTATCCGGTGTCCAGGTTCCCCTCTTTGAGGCCCGTATGCCTTACAGGGCTCTTTGCAAAGGCCTTGACAACCAGCTCCGCATCAACCTTGACGCAGACCGCAAGGACCAGAACAAGTATGAGGGTCTTCAGGTTGGCAGCATAACCGCTCCTAACAACAATGCCGGTAACTGGGAATAGCAGTACTGGCGGCAGTACAGGAATATCCATTCAAGTCTGCTTGAGTGGATATTCTTTTAATGGCTCTCCCTGGATAGGCAGTGAGAAAGTATTCACCACGCGTGAGTTCCAGCAGAGGTACTCTACCGTGGACATTTCCCTTCTCACCCCAAAGGTTGCGCTGGTCCCGGAGCCTTTCTTCAATCCTGAGGAAGCCCGTGCCGCACTTGAGGAGGTTGTGGCTCTCTCTCAAGGAGACATTGTGGAATACGTTCAGGTGCCTTCCCTGGCATCGGTGCTGGTATACTCCAATTCCATTGGGGAATCCCTCTCAAAGGTACTTGCAAACACTGTCCTGCCCACCTCCGGTCAGCCCGTGAAAGTGCTTCCTGAGATGTATTATCTCCTCAAGGAACTGGATGGCCTATCAGAGTACAACAAGATTGTGGCTTCCTGGGCCGACGGTTTCCTTCACCTAGTGATAGCCCAGGGCAAGAGCCTCTCCCTTGCAAATACTTTTGAGGCCCCGGATTTCACCACCGCAGAATACTTCCTCTTCCTGGCCATGAAAAGGCTCCAGCTCAATCCGGAGGTTTCCACGGTCTGTTTCCGCACTCCACTCACCCCTGAGGCAGAAATGTCCCTGTACCGCTATTTCAAGTCCGTTTCCCGCCTATGAGGATTATCGGCGGAAAATTAAAGGGGAAGGTTATCCTTCCTCCCGCAGGTTACAAAGCCCGTCCCACTACAGATTTTGCAAAGGAGGGGCTTTTCAATATCCTTGACAATGAATACGAATTCCAGGACCTGAAGGTTCTGGACCTCTTTGGCGGCACCGGGTCAATAGCTTTTGAATTCGCTTCCCGCGGAGCCGCGCGCGTGTATTCCGTTGAAATGACGCGTGAGAACGCCTCGTTTATCAAGACCGAGGCAGCCCGCCTGGGGCTTTCCAATGTCACCATGGTCCGTGACAACGTCTTTGATTTCCTCCCCATCTGCCGGGAGAAATTCGACATAATCTTCGCAGACCCTCCGTACGCCCTTGATGGCCTTGAGACCATCCCGGACCTTATTTTCTCCCTGGATCTCCTGCACCCTGAATGCTATTTCATCCTGGAACACGGAGACGAGCACTCATTCACGGAGCATCCCCACTTTGCAAAGGAGCGCCATTACGGCCGCGTCCACTTCTCCTTCTTCGCTTAGTCTCCCCCCTTGGCGTAATGCCGATGCGGTGGAGCTTATTTCACTGATTATCAGCCTGTTACACGGTTCTTTGGGATTACCGTTAATCCTAAACACCTTCATAACCGCCTGAGAACCAGCCCGTTAACCTCCACCAAATTATGATGCTTCGGGCGGCTACGCCGTTTGTCGCAATTGCAATGCGCCTCCAGACGGCTACGCCGTTTGCCACCCTCGCTCCAGGAAGCTTTGGTGTCCAAACCCTTCGTTCGCTTCGTTCGCTTCGCTCACTTCGTCCCTCCCGTTCGCCGCGCTTCGCGCGCGCTCCGGGCCCCTCCCGCTCATGAAGCCGCGGTCGGCTACAGGTTTGGATACCAATGCTTCCTCTCCGCTTGTGGCGGGCAACGAAATGCGCAAAAAACGCCAAAAACGTGTAATTCGTTGACCAAATGGGCAATGAAACGCACAAAATCGGCCAAAAACGTGTGAATCATTGCCCCGGAACCGCTAGGGTGTGCACCGCGTCGCAGGTGGTGTGGTGGAATGTCGCAGGTCCAGTGGCGAAACGTTGCAGGTCTGCATTTTTGGCGTCACCTGCAACGCTAATCGGCCACAGGAGCAAAAAAGCGTCGCAGGTCCGAACCTTTTTTCAGACCTGCGACACTTTGGGTCGTCACCTTCGACGTTTTTGGGTGCGATGTGCGACACTTTGGTTTGTCACCTGCGACGGTCAGAGGCGTCACCTGCGACGGTTTAGTCTCCGTAGGGGTTACCTTCCTTCCACTCTTTGAGTTCATCTCCGTGCTTGGCTACGCAGTGGGCGTAGATGGACTCCTTGCGTTTCTCCTCCAGGCCCTGCCACCAGCGGGTGCAGCCGGGATAGAGGATGAGGTTCTCGTCCTCTTTCTGACCAGACTTGGAGAGACCCTTACGGGCTATGCGTTCTTTCTCACTGATGGGGAGTGAAGACCACCAGATTTCAAGGTCTACGTTCTTTTCCATAATTATTGTTCTTTTGGTAATATCAATCTTCTTACGTTGCAGCCGGCGTAGTTGCCAAGGACTATGATGGGATAGTACCACAGGATATCCGGGCTCCATTTCCAGGCGGCCACAAGGTACACTACGTCTGCAATTGAGTGGTAGAATCCGCACACGATGAACAGGGGCACGCCAAAGAGCACGGGGAGTATGTTCTTGGTGGTGCGATACATCCACACCGCAATGTCAATGATAAGTCCGCATCCTACGGCCCTTAGGAAACTCCTCCAGGGGCCCTGGGCCAGGCGGCCGGCGATGGCGGTCTGCGCCCTTTCCACGGGTTCCCCGCCAAGGGATGCCATAAGGAGGCCAAGGAGTACGCAGGCAAGGATATTGAAAAGCCAGATCATGACAAGCGATCCGGTTTCACTAAGGGGCATCACGCCAGCGCGTCCGGTATAGAGGAGGCTGCCGGAAAGGACCACACCAATGAGGCCGAAGGCAAAGATAATGGCTCCGGGAAGCCCTCCCAGGGCAAGGTATCCGCAGGCGCCAAGGCCTATCAGGATGCCGGCAAAAAAGGATTTACGGTTATTCATAATCTGTGGAATCTTTCAAACATTGCTTTTTCAAGGGCTTCACGGTCAGAGGGGTGCGCAACAGAGATGAGCAGCTTGGCCCTCTCCTGAAGCGATTTCCCGTAAAGATTCACGGCGCCCCATTCCGTAACCACCCACTGGATATCGGCCCTGGGGGTTACAACCCCGGCACCGGGCCTGAGGACAGGCACAATTTTGGACACCCCTTTTAAGGTGCGGGATGCCATTGCAATGATGGCCTTGCCGCCCTTGGAGTACTTGGCGCCGCGCACAAAATCCAGCTGCCCACCGGTGCCGGAATAGATGCGGGTGCCTATAGAATCGGCACAAACCTGCCCCGTGAGGTCTATCTCTATGGCCGAATTTATGGATACCATACCGGGATTCCGGGCAATGGTACGGGGGTCATTGGTGTAGGCGATGTCCTTCATCAGCACAGCCGGATTGTGGTCCGTGAAGCGGTACACATCCTCAGAACCGAGGAGGAATGATGCTACCACCTTGCCGGTATCTATGGCCTTGGCGGCACCGTCAATGACACCGCTGCGGATGAGCCTTAGGGCTCCGTCGGAGAACATCTCCGTATGAAGGCCAAGGTGCTTATGGGAGCCAAGGCAAGCGCAGATGGCGTTTGGCATAGCTCCTATGCCCATCTGAAGGCAAGCCCCGTCAGGGATAAGTTCCGCACAGTGACGCCCAATCTCAAGGTCCGTGGCCGATGGTTCGGCGTACGTTTTTGTAATGAGGGGCCGATTATCGCGGACCAACGCAGTAAAACGCTCTACAGGGATAAGGTTTCCCCCGGCAAATGGAACGTTGGGATTCACTACGCCGATACGCTCACGGGCCACTTCCAGCGCCGCCACGGAGCAGTCAACGGATGTGCCCAGGGACACCATCCCGTCCTCAGGCTCAGACACCTGCACCATAGCAACGTCACATGGAAGCGCCCCATTACGGTACATGGCCTGGGTCTCGAAGAGGTTCACGGGGATGTAATCGGCCAGCCCCGCTCCCACATTTTCACGGACATTTGGCCCCACAAAGAAGCCCTGGTCAAAGAAAGCGCCGCCCGCCGCATATGGAGCCGGACCTTCAGTATGGAAATGGTGGAAATGGAGATCCTCCACGTCAGTGCGCTTACAGAGTGCCTCCACAAGGACATGGGGCACGCTGGCGATGCTGGAGAGGTGAATGTGGTCACCGCTCCTCACGGCCTTGACGGCCTCCTGAGCCTCTATGAAGTGGAGATTAGGCATGAGAAAACAAAGATAGCATAAATTGTCGTATATTTGCATAGCAAAAAGATTGAAAATGCATTCAAGACAAGAAAAAGTTGAGGCTTTTGGCCGATTATTGGACATAATGGACACCCTCCGTGAAAAGTGCCCGTGGAACGCGGAACAGACCTTCGACTCAATCCGCCGTCTCACAGAGGAAGAAGTGTACGAACTGAGCGAAACCATCCTTGAGGGAGACCGCCCCGGCACGGCCAAGGAGATTGGAGACCTCCTTTATCATATGGTGTTCTACGCGCGTATCGGCCAGGAAGAAGGCGCCTTTGACATTGCCGACAGCATCAATAAGGTATGCGACAAAATGGTCTTCCGCCATCCCCACGTCTTTGGCCCGGAGGCCGGGAAAGAGACATCGGCCAAGGAGATTGCCGATACCTGGGAGCTTGTGAAAGCCAAGGAAAAGGGCGGCAACAAGCGCGTCATGGCCGGCATCCCCAAAGCAATGCCAGCCATGCTGAAGGCTCTCTCCATGCAGGAAAAGGCCCGCGGCTGTGGCTTTGACTGGGAAAAGAAGGAGGACGTATGGGACAAAGTGAAGGAAGAGTGCGCGGAAGTCTCGGATGCCGCCGCCGGTGCATCCCAGGAGCAGCTTGAAATGGAGTTCGGGGACCTTCTTTTTGCCGTCATCAATGCCGCAAGGCTCTATGGCGTAGACCCAGAAACAGCCCTCAGCCGCAGCTCTGAGAAATTCCGCCGCCGCTTCACCTATCTTGAAGAGCAGACTCTCCGCAAAGGACTTTCATTCCGTGACCTCACCCTGGCACAGATGGACGCCATCTGGGACGAAGCCAAGGCCCAGGGGCTGTAGGTGTCGCAGGTGATGGCCCCGACTGTCGCAGGTCACAACCCAAAGTGTCGCACATCGCACCCCAAAACGTCGCAGGTCACCCCACAAAGTGGCACCTCCTACCGGTTCCTGGGCAATGATTCACACGTTTTGGGCCGTTTTTGTGCGTTTCATTGCCCATTTGGTCAACGAATTACACGTTTTTGGCGTTTTTTGCGCGCTTCGTTGCCCGCCACAAGCGGAGAGGAAGCATTGGTGTCCAAACCTGTAGCCGCCCGCGGCATCATAATTTGGTGGAGGGTAACCGATTGGTTCTCAGGCGGTTATGAAGGTATTTGGGATTACCGGCAATCCCAAAGGACCGTGTAAACGGCTGATAATCAACTAAAAGAGATCCACCGCATCGGCATTACAATAGGGGTGGAGGATAATTGGGGATTATTTTGTATATTTACGCATAATTACACTAAGACCTATGGCCGACGAAAAGATTATCTTCTCAATGAACCGGGTGAGCAAGGTGCTTCCCCACAATAACAAAGTCATCCTGAAGGACATCTACCTTGGTTTTTTCTATGGTGCCAAGATAGGTATCATCGGCCTTAACGGGTCTGGTAAGTCCACCCTCCTCAAGATCATCGCAGGAGTGGAGAAATCCTACAAGGGAGAGGTTGTATGGGCCCCTGGATACACCGTTGGCTACCTGGAGCAGGAGCCGCAGATGGACCCGGAAAAGACAGTTCTGGAAGTTGTAGAGGAAGGCGTGGCCGATGTCATGAACCTCATCACCCGCTATAACGAGGTGTGCCGTCATCTGGGAGACATGATAGACGACACAGTGATGTACGCCCTCTTTGACCAGCAGGCGGAGCTCACTGAGAAGATAGACGCCGTGGGCGGATGGGAGATTGATTCCAAGCTGGAGCGTGCCATGGACGCCCTCCAGTGCCCGCCGCCAAACCAGAAGATAAAGGAACTCTCCGGTGGTGAACGCCGCCGTGTGGCTTTGTGCCGATTACTCCTGCAGGAGCCGGACGTACTCCTTCTGGACGAGCCAACCAACCACCTGGACACGGAATCCATCCAGTGGCTGGAAGCCCACCTCCAGCAGTACAAAGGCACGGTGATTGCCGTCACCCACGACCGCTACTTCCTGGACAACGTAGCCGGCTGGATCCTGGAACTGGACCGCGGAGAAGGCATTCCCTGGAAGGGCAACTATTCCTCCTGGCTGGACCAGAAAACAAAGCGCCTGGCCCAGGAAGAGAAGGCGGAAAGCAAGCGCCGTAAAACCCTGGAGCGGGAACTGGAATGGGTGCGCATGGCCCCCAAGGCCCGTCAGGCAAAGCAGAAGGCCCGTCTGGGAGCTTATGAGAAGATGGCATCGGCCGATACTAAACAGAAGGAAGACAACCTTGAAATCTATATTCCCAACGGCCCGCACCTTGGGAATAAGGTCATACAATTCACGGACGTTTCCAAGTCCTACGGAGACAAAGTCCTCTTCGAGCACCTGAGCTTTGAACTCCCTCCGGCAGGTATTGTGGGTGTTATCGGCCCTAACGGTGCAGGTAAAACCACGCTCTTCCGCCTCATAATGGGCCTTGAAAAGCCAGACAGCGGCACAATTGAGATTGGAGACACCGTAAAGATATCCTACGTGGACCAGCAGCACCGCTCAATTGACCCCGACAAAACCGTGTATGAAACCATTGCCGGCAACTCCGAATGGGTGCGCATGGGCGGCCGTGACGTAAACGCCCGTGCCTGGGTATCCCGCTTCAATTTCTCAGGCGCCGACCAAGAGAAAAAGTGCGGCGTGCTCTCCGGCGGTGAAAGAAACCGCCTCCACCTTGCCCTCACCCTCAAGGATGAAGGCAACGTGCTCCTTCTGGACGAACCAACCAACGACGTAGACGTGAACACCATCCGCGCCCTGGAGGACGGCCTGGAGAACTTTGCGGGCTGCGCCGTTGTAGTGAGCCACGACCGCTGGTTCCTGGACCGCATTGCCACCCATATCCTGGCATATGAAGGAGACGGCAATGTGGTGTTCTTTGAGGGTAACTATCAGGAATACGAGGAAAACCGCAAGATGCGCCTTGGCCCGGACGCCGCTCCAAAACGCTTCAAGTACAAAAAATTAATGGAATAAACTACTACTATGAAAACCAAAGTCAGTTCACGCACTGTCTTCATTGCCATCGTAGCGGCTCTTGGAGGCATTCTGTTTGGTTATGACACCGCTGTCATCTCCGGCACAACAGAGGTTGTGAAGATGCAGTTCGGCCTCACCACCGGCGGCGAAGGCTGGTATGTGGGGTGTGCCCTAATAGGCTCCATCCTTGGCGTACTCATCGCCGGAATGATGTCGGACTTCCTGGGGAGGAAGAAGACCATGCTCATATCGGCCCTCCTTTTCTCCATTTCCGCAATAGGATGCGCCGTGAGCCAGGATTTCACGCAGCTTGTGATCTTCCGCATCGTGGGAGGATTCGGGATCGGCATTGTGTCGATAGTGTCGCCGGTGTATATATCGGAGGTCTCCCCCGCAGAAGTCCGCGGCACCATGGTGAGCCTGTACCAACTCTTCATCACCATAGGCTTTCTGCTGGCATACCTTGCCAACTACCTCATCCTCAAGGGCACTTCCATGCCCGATTATTGGAGGCCGATGCTTGGCGCTGAGGCTATTCCTGACATCCTGTTCCTGGTGCTTATCTTCTTCATCCCGGAAAGCCCGCGCTGGCTGGCGGTCCGTGGACAGAGGGAGGACAAGAGCGAGGAATGGAAGGCCCTTCGTGAACCCGGCATACTGAAAGCCGTCCTCATAGGTTCTGCAATTGCCATCCTGGGCCAGTTCATGGGCGTCAACGCCGTTCTCTATTACGGCCCCAAGATCTTTGCCGATGCCGGCTTTGAGGATCCCCTCTTCTCCACGGTCCTTGTGGGAGTTGTGAATATGCTCACAACAGTTATCGCTCTGGCAATAATAGACAAGGTTGGCCGCAAGCAGCTTGTATGGTGGGGCGTTGGCGGAATGATCTTCTGCCTTCTGATGATCGGCCTTTATTTCCTGCCCTCAACAAGCCTTCCCACCTGGTTTATGCTCACCTTCTTCCTGCTGTACGTGTTCTGCACGGCCATTTCCATCAGCGCGGTGGTGTTTGTGCTCCTCAGTGAGATGTACCCCAACCGGGTCCGCGGTCTTGCCATGTCCATAGCCGGATTTGCGCTCTGGATAGGCACCTACCTGATTGGCCAGCTCACCCCCTGGATGCTGGAAACCCTCACTCCCGCCGGCACCTTCTTCCTCTTTGCGTTCATGTGCCTGCCCTACCTCTGGATCATGTACAAACATGTACCTAACACCACAGGAAAGACCCTGGAAGAGATTGAGGAGTATTGGAGTCGGATTGGCCGTGGAGGAAAATAACTTACTACCAGAGAATTACGTAAAAACGTCTAGTTATTTTACGGCAGACGTATTTGCATAAAGACTTATGTATCAAAGACTTATCTCCACGGCACTACTTACCCTCATGGTAGCCTGCACACCAATGTATGACGTGGTGGTTGTGGGTGGCGGCACGGGAGGCACAGCTGCAGCCATCGAGGCGGCGCGTGACGGCGCCTGCGTGCTTGTTATTGAGGAGAGTCCATGGCTTGGCGGCATGCTCACAAGCGCCGGAGTGAGCGCCATAGACGGCAACTACCGCCTCCGCGGCGGCATCTTCGGAGAATTCACGGACTCACTGGCGGTACGCTATGGCGGGTATGAAGCCCTTAAATCCGGCTGGGTATCAAACATCCTTTTCAATCCTGCCATAGGGGCCGATATCTTAGCCAATATGGCCCTTCAAGCCGGCGTGGAAATACGTCATGCCCGGCCCCGACCGGGCATCTCCCGAATCAAAGACCACTGGCGCCTCACCCTCAGTGACGGCTCCCACGTAAAGGCCCGTATCCTCATAGACGGAACCGAACTTGGAGACATCGCCCTTGAAGTGGGCGCAGAGGAGCTTCAGGACCGCGTAACCCTTCAGGATATGACATACGTTGCCATTGTAAAGCAGTATGACCATGATGTAACCATAGAAGAACCTCAAGACTACAACCCTGAACTCTACCGGGAATGCTGTAGCACATGGTCCCCGGAGATGATGCTCTCCTACGGCGCCCTTCCGGACGGCCATATAATGCTCAACTGGCCTCAGAGCGGAAACGACATTTACCTGGATTACCTCAATATGCCACGTGAGGAGGTTTACAGGCAGGCCAAAAACCGCACTTTGGGATACGTCTACTACATCCAGACGGAGCTTGGATACCGGAATATCGGCATTGCCCACGACGTTTTCCCTACTGAGGACGGCTTCCCCTTCTACCCGTATTACAGGGAATCCCGCCGCTTTGCAGGGCGTGACACAATGACCCTGGATGCGGCAAAAAGGCCCTACGACTTTGACCTATACACCCGCGCCATTGCCGTTGGGGACTACCCCGTAGACCACCACCATAATCAGAATCCACGCCGGGAGGAACTCTCCCATCTTTGGTATGGGCAAATCCCTTCCTTCAGCGTGCCGCTGGGCGTTGTTGTTCCCGTAGAGGTGGATGATTTTCTCATGGCCGATAAAAACATCTCCGTCACCTGGGAGATGAACGGAGCAACCCGCCTCCAGCCCGTTGTGACCGGCCTTGGACAGGCCGCAGGGGCCCTGGCCGCAATAGCGGTTAAATCCGGGAGGCACACCTCCGAAGTATCGGCCCGGGAAGTCCAGGAGGTGCTTCTGGACCACGGCTGCTACCTCCTTCCGTTCCTGGACCTTAAGCCCACGGATCCTGGGTTCCGGGAACTTCAGGAGAAAGGCATAAAAGGAGAAGTCAAGGGCACCGGCCGCACCGTTGGCTGGGCAAATGAAACCTGGGTAAATACACCTGAACAATGAAACGTAATTTAGCTATTGACATTTTCAGAGGCCTCACAATGACCCTGATGGTATTTGTGAACGAATTCTGGAAAGTTTTCAACGTCCCCCACTGGCTGGAGCATTACGCCACCCTGGAAGACGGAATGGGTCTTTCCGACATAGTTTTCCCTATGTTCCTATTTGCCATGGGAATGTCCATCCCCTACGCCTTGGAGCGCCGCCGGGAAAAGGGATACAGCACGGAAAGTACACTGGGCCACATTCTAAGCCGCACCTTCGCCCTCCTTGTCATGGGCGCGTTCATATGCAACCAGGAATCCCGTGAGATGACCGGAAACCGCACCCTGTGGGTGCTCCTGATGGTGGTTGGATTCTTCCTTACCTGGAATCAGTACCGCAAGGACTTCAAGCCTGCAAAATGGCTGAAACTCTCCGGAGGGATCCTCCTTGCAGGGCTGGCAATCTGCTACCGCACCCCGGACGGAGAACTATTCGAGGGCCTGTGGTGGGGAATCCTGGGGCAGATTGGCTGGATGTACCTTTTCTGCGCTCTCACCTACCTTCTCTGCCGTGAAAGGCAGTGGGTGATCCCCATTATCTGGGCAATGCTCTGCGTAGTGAATCTTATGTCCGTTCCGATGCGTGACGGCAGTCTCCTCATTGAAAACAATATCCTTGTAGACCTTGCCGATGCTATCCAGCTTGGCCCCTGCTACGGCGCTATAATGGGACTTGGCGGAATGATGCTTACGCTGGCCGACTGGAAACTCGCGGAGCGTCCATCGGCCCAAAAAATCGGCCTTGGAGCCGCCGCAGCGGCGGTTCTCCTTGTTCTGGGGATGGCCTTCCGCACGGGCTGGATAGTATCCAAGAACCTTGGAACACTGCCATGGTGCCTCTTTGTGATGGCCATTGCCGTAGCGCTTTACACCCTTCTCCGCTTCCTTGAGCGCAAAGGATGGACCGCTTGGTGGAAGCCCCTCACTCCCGCAGGAACGGCAACGCTTACCGTGTACATGATTCCCTACCTCTTCATAGCGCTATGGGTGGCCGTCAATCCCACCATCGCCCCCTGGCTCACGGGCTGGGTGGGGGTAGCAAAATGCGCCCTCATGGCCTGCGTATACATTGCCTGCGCATGGGGGCTCACAAAGGCCGGAATCAAATTAAAGATCTAACTGCTGCTGGACGTAACCGCCGCACAGGCGCACCCAGGTGCGAAAACCGGGATTTCCTTCAGTGAACTGGAACACACGGCATCCGGACACCGTCCCGGGTGCCGTATGTGTATCTGAAGGGATGTATCCGTCAATGCCCAGATGATTGTAGATTGTATCGGAGCCGGAGAATCGGCCATAGATGAAATGGATCTGGCCGTAGTCCAGGACGTAGTCGCAGTCGTGGTCGTGGCCGGTGACGATAGCCTTCACGTCTCCTATTTCACGGAACTGGGCAAACAGGCCGGAATTCAGCCGCGACGGGCACGGGGGCTCCCCGTTTGTTCCGGCAATGGGCTTCACGCCTGCATCTATGGCTTCCTTCAGCTCGCAGAGCGGAATATGGAAAAACGCCAGTGCCGGAACATGGCCCAGTTTCTCGCTCATGGCGCGGTACCAGGAGATCTGGCTGTGGCGGATATAATCGTAGCAGTGGATCTCCTCCTCCCCTTTCAACACCACGGCGTCCATAGAGTCAAAGAGATAGAAAGCCCAGTCCTGTCCCAGGGTTATTACATCATTGGAGCATCCGTAGACCCCGTCTTTTGGGGGCAGGTTCACGCATCCCGGGAGGCTTCGGATGGCCGCAAACATATCCTCACGGGTGCTCCCGAACTGGGAATCGTGGTTTCCAAGGGCAACGGCCCACGGAATGCCGCTATCGGCCAATGGTTTTAATATTTCCAGGGCGCTCTCTATGTCCGGCCTGCCGAAGACTATGTCTCCGGTATGGATGATAAGGTCCGGCTTCTCCGCGGCAATCATTTCCTCAACGCACCTGAGGGCCCTTTCACTCCTGGGGTCCCCCGCAATGTAGTGGGTATCAGTGAACTGCAGCACTTTGAAAGTGCCGGCCAGGCCATAATTGAACTTATGGGAAATGCTTAGGTCCGGCGTCTGAGAGGAACTCCGCTCACAGCCAAGCAGCGCAGGCGCTGCCGCCGCCCCTGCAACGGCCAGAGCCGCCCCCTTGAGAAATGATCTACGTTTCATCACAACAGCTCCATGAAAAACTTGCCTGAGGCAAAGGTCCATTTTATAGATTCCACAGCGTAAGACCTTTCCGAGGTATCAGGGTCATACAGCGGAGAAACCAATACTATCCCGACATCCTCAATCTCATAGGAGAATTGTCCCCAACTTCTTAACACTTCTTCATCGGAATTCGCAAGATTCTGAAGTCCTTTGAGCAGACGGGAAATAAACAACGCTACCAATTGAACATTGGTATCTACATTCTTATCTATAATAGTTTCTACTTCTTGAATGAAGGCCGGGGAAAAAAGAAGAGGAACATTAAGGCCGATAATATCCAGCTTCATTTCAGAGACGTTTGGTAAGCCTTTCAGATAGTTCATCAAAAGTGATATAACCCATCTCTCGCAGAGATTCCATCATGCGAGGCATAGGTTTAAACTCAATCTCACCCAGACGGACCTTGCTGCCGTAAGAAACGGCAGGCTCTTTCAAATTATGGCTCTTTTCCTTCATATGTGCAAATATATAAGTTTTGCCAGATATTTCAAAGGGGCATTTTCTCAAAAATGGCACCTGCCTTTTCCGAAAGTTAAACGACGGTTGGGGCAAAAATGAAAAAAGCGCCGGTCGCAAAGGGCCGGCGCTTGAAAAAATGCGTAATCTAAGGAAATTACTGTTTTGGATAAACCACTTTCATATACTGTGATGATGCGGCATCAACAACATACGCAACAAGATCGTTTCCTTCAACCACAAGGCGAACATCTGCGGAGTCTCCATACTGCCAGTTGCCTTCTGCTTCGTAATCGCAGTAATACTCATAAACGCTCTCTACAACAGGATTTGCAGGGTCATCTATATTCAGGAGCCACAGATAACCGGGAAGATTATCATCTATAACTTCATCACCATCCCAGTCGGCCCAAGCAAAATAAGGCATGCCGATAAACGACAGATACTTGTGACCGTTCCACTCTGCAGTAGCAAGGGTAGGATAACCTTCATTACCGGCATAACTCGGATCATCATAAATAGTGAGGACTGTTTCAAAAGCACCGGTCGTTCCAAGCTGAAGGTTATAATAGAAATCATAACCATTGTAGAACACCTTGCTGTCCTTATCGGCGGAAACATGCTTTGCAACAATATCCTTGGATGCCCAGATGCCAGGTGTGCCCCAATCCTGAGGACCGGGAACATTGTTGGGAAGCTGTATCCACTGAGTATAAGTTCCGGCTTCTCCAGTGTACTTGCCGCCCTTAATCTCCCAGTCGCAAGCATAGAAATCGGCAGTACCACCGGAAGTGACCATTGTCACAATAGCATCTCCGGTAATATCTCCGGTAACACGGAGGTTGTCAAGGCCATAGCCATAGAAGCCGTTAACATACTGGATAATGGGGGTGACGCCATCCGGAAGTGTACCACTTTCAACAATTGAAGCGGCAGCAGCCTTAGTGAAAGCAAATACCACCAGCGGGTCATTCGAATCATAAGGAGTGCCTCCGGCAGAAATAACGATATTTCCTGCATCATCATTGGTTATACCGGTGCAGGAGGGAACCTCGAGAGTCTTCACATAGGAGCCGTCAGCCTTTTTGAACACATGCATACCGCCTGTTGACTGAGAAGTAAGCCCACTATTGATAATGATGTAGTCGCCGACATCAGCTATAGACTCGCGTGTGCCTTCAGGGAACATTGACCATGTAAAATTCTGGGTCCAGGCAAGCTGGAGACTTCCTTCCTGCTGTACATAATACCTGTACGTGCCAAGTTCATCTGTAACGAATTTCACATAGGCTTCACGAGCGTCGAATCCGGTATTGGCAGCCACCTTGAATGCAAGATCCACAACATGGCTGGTTTCAGTCATGGTAACGGGAGCCCACTCTTCAAATGAGTCATATTTTGTAAACTCATACTTAACATTAGTGAATATCCTTATACTCACATCAGCTCCGGCCTTGGGAACATAGCTGTATGCACCGTTCTCTGCCCAGAATACTTTACCCTGGAAGAACTGGACCTTCTCTTTCACATTCCCGGATTTCAGGATGAGAACCACATAACGGCCTTCATCGGCATCTTCCGGAAGACCCTGGAAGACAACTTTAATCTCTGCATCGCCGGCGTCACCACTTGTTTTGTCAATGGTAACCGCACCTTCTTCCTCTCCCTGAGGGAAGGAAAGCTCTGCAGTCCAAGCCTTGGTGGCATTGAAGGTGACTTTGGAAATAGAAGATTCAGCGGCCAAGTCAACAATGGCATCTGAAGAAAGTGTAATGGCAGCATCCGGTTCTGACGGTTTATCGTCTCCACCAGGAGTCTGCTCACTACCGGAGTTGTTGTTTGATTCCGGTTTCTGGCAGGCTGTAAAGGCTATTACAGCAGCCGCAACAAATAACAAGACTTTTTTCATTAGATAATAATTTAGTTAGTTAGTGAATTAATATAGTCTGTAAAAGAATTCTTAAAGGCGTCCCAGTAGTCATACATTCTTATATGACATAGGTCAAACACAAAGTATCCGTCTGCAGCGTTGATACACGCATCTACAGTTTTTGGTATAATGTCACTTCTGCCACCATCCTGCCAACCTGTGGAATTTCCTATATCCGGTCCGCCGGCAAATACAGTATCATTCATAAGAAGACTCTTTGCACGGCTGGCAAAGCCCTGCATAGTCCATTCCGAAGTCCCATATACACTATTTGCAGCAGCATAGCAACCCAGGAGCATAAAGTCACAATGGTCGGCAAAACCATAGTTATGATAATCGGAATTAGCCCAACGAGGATACGCTTTATGAGTCTGATAACGAGGGCTTGCCCAGTTAACGCCTGAGGTATAATACGTTGAATACCACGCTCCCACATATACTCCAAAGTTGACTTTAGGATTGACTGAATGAACAGCACCGGCAGCCTTCTCTACAAAATCGTGAATAACTTTTGCTCTAAACGCCATCCATGAGAGTCTCTCTTCGCTCATCACGGAAGGCAAGTCTTCCGTACCCGGAGCAAACACCGGCCATGAAGAAGGACTATGACCAAGATACACTGTAAATTTCTGTTTGGACTCGTCTGAAAAATCACTTTGAAGCCCAGCATCAGAGTACCGACAACGGTCCAGCACTATACCGTCAACGTCATAGGCAGCAAGTTCCTTGAGAAGGCCGATGACATAATTCTGAACATCGTCATTTGCCGGATTCATAAACACGGTTCCTTTTACTCCCGAATAATAACTGTGCCTCAAGCCATCGGACGTATTGTCCAGCGAGGTCCATTCCTCCGGGATGTCTCCGGTGAAAACCGGGCCTTCACTTTCAAGCCCGTACATACCGCCATAGCCGCATACAAAGGTATTAATAGCGGCGTGTACCCTGAGGCCGACAGCATGCCCCGCATCAATGAAAGCCTGAAGATAATCCCACGTTGCTGTACGTTCAACAAAACGGTAACTGCTTCCTATCCATACAGCCAAACGACGGACCTCCGGAGCAATAGATGAGTGCCACAATACAGTTCCTTCGGTTGGGCGTACATCAACCACTATATCCGTAAAACCTGTATTTGCCACTTTCCTCATTTCTTGCGCAATATATGCCTTGTCATTGGCAAAATAACGGAAATTGGCCGAGGCGTCAATCCAGACATAACGCGGTTTGCCCTCCGGAATATCCGGGGTATCCGGCTTCTCTTCTCCGCCGGGAGTGTCGGTCTGCTTCTCCCCTGGATTAATTTTCTCCGCAGGAGTGACAGGCTGCACTGCCGGCGTGCAGTACACCGGCATGAGAATAAGGAACAGGTATGCCGTAAGGCGTTTCATCTTTTATTTGATATAGATACAATTTCCAACGGAACGTTGCGAGCCGTCTGAAGGTTTTATAGTTTCAAAACCGTTTACAAGGAGGCAGCTGGAGCCGCCACCGTCAAGATTCAGGGCCTCTTTGCAACCGAAAGCAAGAAGGATGTTGGCAACGTCCTCGGTGGAATATCCGGGAACGCCCTCCGTCATTTCCCTGCCTTCGCAGACAAACAGCACCAGAAGGCCGTCTGCAGTGCAGCCGATGGCCGTGCGGGGATCTTTTAAGCCGCATCGAGTATCTTTGTCATCTTGCAAGCACTCAAAGCGCCATGTATTCTGGATCTTACCGTCTTTAATTAGCACTGGGCCCGCTCCTATTGCGGTCTTGGCCTCAAATACGCGGCCCTCGCAGGGGAAGGATGCATCCGGCTGGTCGACGGGCGTGCTGCCATAGCCGTTCTGGGCGGGTTCGTCGTAAATCCAATGATTGTCTTTGTCGACCCAGTAGGTCCAGGAAGCCTCCATAGTGCCGTCAGAATGGCGGATGAAAGCGCCTCTGGTGGGATAATACACGGTAACCCAGTCTAAGGAAGCGTAATTGATGTTGGGAGACAGCATTTCGCCGTTTTCCACTGCCAGGCTGGCCGAATAATTGGTTCCGCCTTCAGAATAGAAATAACCTCCATTCATCACAAGCACCGGGGAATCGGATGCATTGTAGACTTCCGTGGGAGTACGGAAGGCGTCCGTTGAACCGGTAAGGAACGGATCCTTTATGCCCCATACATGGAAATCATGCTTGGAAAGATCCACGGTAGCAATGTATGCAACGGCGTTTTTCCCCTGAAGCACCTCGGGGGACTTGTACAGCCTTATTCCGTCCGGAAGCGAGCCGAAGGAATCGTCCGTTACTTCTACAAACGGAAGGTCGTCTGCGTCAGGATCGTTCCAGGGCCATTCGGAGGGGATTCCGTCACTTTTCTGCTGGCAGGCGCAAGCGGCAGCCAGAGCAAGAGTAATGATATAAAAAGTCTTTTTCATCATATTTCGAAGCAGTCTGCCACGTAGGCGCCAATGGCCTGGGCGTGGTGGTCATAATAATACAGATACATCCTATATCCATCAGAGGAAGGCACCAGTACAACATCACCGGATGCACCGGTAGGTTCATTTCGTCCGCCTTTCTCATAGGTTTCAAAGTCATTCTTATACAGCAAACGGCGAAGTTCAGCCGGATCCGAAGCATCGTACAGTCGCATTCTGGGGCGGATGTCCCAAACCGGGAAGTGGCTTACCGCCCAAAGGACCAGGTAGGGTGTACCATTGAATATCTTCAGGTCCAGGCAATTGGGATTTATACCCCAATAACCCATAAGGTCTACCCAATGGTCTTTGTCCTTGCCATCTATGTAATGAAGAATATATTGGTCAGCAGTCTCACTTGCAACACCAGGATCAACATTTGCTTCATAATAATCCAGGAACCAACCGTCTTTGTCAGGGTCTTCTGAACATGGAACGACGGTTGCAAAGTTCACCGGTGCAGAGCCCCACGCCAAACCAAATCCTGCGAAGCTCTTGGTTTTAACCTCAGTAACCACACCACCCCGAACCAACAGATAAACAATCTCAGATGACAAAGTGGTGTCGACCACGCCTTCTGAAGTAAACACAATACATGCATCTGATGTCACATCGCCCATAATTTTAATTCTATGACCTATCGGGGTAGGAATGGGATTTGTGAACGTATAAAGCAGTGTGGGGACCTCCGAAACAGACGATGTCACATATATATTTACATCCTGTGCCGTATCACCACCTAACGCGAAATTAGCCAGTACCATGTGTCCGGCATTGTCGTTGGTAAGGCAGTCCGCAACCGCAGAACCTAACGCAATCGTACCCTTCTTGGCACCGGAAAAGGCATCAAGATAAAACGGCGTTCGGCCCATACCCAATCCAACTATAATATCATTGCCCAAGCCGGCAAGTGAGATATAGCCTTCATCCTTGTAATTGGGCAGACCTACCATTGTCACCGGATCCACATTAAAGAGTTGGGCAACCGATTCTTCACGCATTCCAGAGCTGAGAAGCTGAGGGATTCCCTGCTCAACCGAATAAGTTCTCTCAGTTACCCCGTCATGCGCCAACAAAGTTATCGTAGCACCGGTATTCATATTGTACTTTTTGTCTGCCGAATATGCTTCTCCATTGATTTTGGTCAGTTTGGAATGAGGAGAAACCTGAGCGCTCACACTTACGGAAGACAAATCCCCAAGATTAGGTATCAACAACTTGGAGGATTCATCATAGACCACACAGGAAGTCTTGAAGTCCTCTATCATAAACGCCAGAAGTTTGGAGGAAGAAGACTTGACACGACTTGCCGCAATTGTAATTGTCCGGCTGTTCCCCGACGGATCTGTCAATGTAAACTCATGTTCTTCCGTAAGATCCAGTACTCCAAGCCTGGGGGTAATCTTCCAGTTGGGCTGGAGTTCGGCTTTAACTCTCATCTTGAGCATGTAGATGAGGGTCTCATTATTAGTAACTTCCGGATAATAGTACGGAATAGGAATTTCAAAACGGCTGGCTTCAGGGTCAGTGATCACAAGCCGGGCCACTTCCTGTTCGGCATACTCACCTTCAGTGATTTCAGCCGAAAGGCTTGTAAGGCCCTGTCTGTTTGCAGTGGGGGCAACGTACTCCGGCTCATGGCAGGCGGCCATCAGCAGGGGTACTATCATAAGTATCAAATATTTTGCTTTCATACTACTTCCACTCATCATATTGTTCTACTTTAGCATTGGAACTGAGTTCGCTCTCCGGTATGGGAAAGCGGTAAAGGCGGGATGTGAAACTGCGGTCACTGTCGTCTATGACAACATAGCTGTAGCGGAAACCGGTTCCGTCCTTCTCTATCTTTAGGCCGTGCTGCTTGTAGCCGGAAAGGCCGATAGGATAGTCCTGGTGGGCGGTTTCCCAGCGGCGCTGGTCCCAGTAGCGCTGTCCTTCGAAGGCAAGTTCCACCTTCCTTTCCTGGGCTATCGCTTTCCAGAGGGCGTCACCGCTCTTGTCAGTGTATGGCAGGCCCACGCGGGCGCGGACGGCCTTTACGGCGGCATTTGCGCCTGCGGGATCGTTGCTCTGATAGCAGGCTTCGGCCTTATTTAGGAGAACTTCCGCGTAACGGAGGAAAGTGAAAGGATGGCTGCCGCCGGAAGAAGTCACGTCAAAGGATTCGTCAACGTTCTTTCTGAGGTAATAACCCGTAACGGTACGGCCCTTTGGCTCTTTCTCCGTTTTCCAGGTTGCCCAGCCGTCGGTTCCGTCCACATATGGTTCTATGGTCCTTCCCTTCCAGGGGGCTCCGTTATACAGGATGGAAGCCTGGAAACGAGGTTCAAGAAGGGCGTAAGGAGGAGTGTCCGTGGAACTGGCGTGCCACTTGCTCCAGTCCGGGAAGCCGCCGGTTGCAAGTTCATAGCTTTCCACAATCTCCTGGGTAGGAACCGCATAGGCACCGCCCTTGGAGTTCTTCAGGGCATAATCTCCTCCGGGAGTATAGGTTGCGTCAAAACTATGGGTGATACCCGTACCGCCGTCAAAACTGAACTGAAGGATGGCCTCCTTGTTTCCGGCCGACAGAGGTTTGGATATGGCATCCTGATACTGAGGCTCCAGGCCATAACCAAGTTCCGCAAGTTTATCGGCAGCCGCTATCACTTTGTCATAACGCCCGGCATAGAGCATGGCGCGGGTAAGATAGCCGTAGGCCATTCCCCTGTCCATACGTCCGTGGGCCGATTCCCTTGCAGGGAGGTTGTCCGCGGCAAAGTTTAAATCGGCCTCAACGAAATCCCAGGCAGCCTCTTCATCACTTAGGGAGGCATCCTTGCTTATCTTGGAAAGGTCTTCGTCGTAAATGATCACGTCCTTGTAGCGCTTCACCAGCTCAAAATAGAGGAAGCCCCTCACAAGGCGGATTTCAGCAGCAAGGCGGGTCTTGTCTTCATCACCCATCTGGCCGAACGCATTGAGATAATTCAGGGCCTCGTTGGCTTCACGGATGTTGGTATAGAGGGAGCCCCACTTGCCAAGATATACGTCGTAGGTCTGGGCCGTGACGGTTGTTCCGCCATAAGAGATATATGACGGGATATACGCCATGGCGTTGAAGTTATAGGACGTATACTTGAGCTCATCCGTAAGGGCTTCCGTGAGTCCCAGCTGAGTGGGATATGCATTGTAATTCCAGAAGAAAGTGAACAGGTAGTTCACGGAATACTCAGCATTTGCTGTGCTTTCCCACATGGTGCGGGAAGACACGCTGCTGGTGGGAGTAAGGTCCAGGATTCCGTTGCAGGAAACTGCCAGGGCAACTGTAAGAACTATTGCAAGAGTCTTTTTCATAGTCTTTCCTCCTCCTTTAGAATGTAAGGGTGATGCCGCCCATCACCAGGCGCTGCTGGGGATAGTAACCGTTGTTCACGCCCGGGGATTCTGGGTCTATGCCCTCCGGAAGTCCGTCTATGGTGAACAGGTTCTGGCCCTCCACAAAGATGCGGAAAGCCTGGATTCCAAGTTTCTGGGTCCACTTCTTGGGGAAGGTGTAACCAAGCTGGGCGGTCTTCAGGCGCACATACTTACCGTCTCTGATCCAGAAAGTGGAGCTGAGGCCGTTGTCGCCGCCGTGGTTGGTCTTTGCCAGGGTGAGCCTGGGGAAAGCTCCGCCGGGATTGAACTCGCTGTAGGCGTTCTGAACCAGGAACAGCGGGGAGTTGCCTCCTTCCTTGAAGGTCTGGGTCCAGATGGTGTTGTCGTCGTTGTCGTTGTAGTAAGTGCCGGTGAGGGATACGTCAAAGAGGGCGCCTCCCGTGAACTGGGCGTTGAAGTCGAAGCCCTTCCAGCCAAGGTTGAGATTGAGGCCGAAGGTAAGTTCCGGACGGTTGCTGCGGCCGAAGAAGCCTTTGTCATCCTCATCTATCTTGCCGTCACCGTTAAGGTCTATGTAGCGGATGTCGCCAAGGTTGGGACGGGTTCCGTACCATGAGGAATTGTCAATCTCCTCCTCCGTGCGGTAGAGGCCATCGGCCTGCCAGCACATTATGCTGCCATAAGTGGTGCCGCTCACCTTGCGGTAATCCACAATGTTGGGGTCATCGTTGTACTTGAGCCAGCGGGTCTTAGAGTAGGTTACTGTTCCGGTAACCTCATAGAAGAGGGGATCTCCGGCAAGCTGGAAGTGATTGCGGTGACGCACAAGGATATCTATACCCTTTGCATCAATGGCGTTGCTGTTTACCCAGGTGGGATAATAGCCGCCCATTGATGAAGGAAAACCGGTGCTCTGGTAAGTGAGCATGTCGTAGGTATAGTTGTAGAAACCGTCTATCTCCATTCCAAGCAGGCCTCCCCACAGGGAGAAGTCAACACCCACATTCCAGCTCTGGGTCTTTTCCCAGGTGAGGTCAGTGTTGGCAATGCCGTCCGTGTAATATGAGGGAACCACTTGAGTTGCCCCTCCGTACTGACCAAGGGCAATGTTTCCGGCCTTTGCATAGGTGCTAAGGAAAGCGTATTCACTTACGCTGTCGTTACCCAGGAGACCCACGCTTGCGCGGATCTTAAGGTCGTCCAGCCAGGAGATGTCCTTCATGAATTCCTCCTGGGAAAGGCGCCAGCCAAGGGAGACCGAGGGGAAGAAGCCCCAGCGGGTCTTGGCCATACCTGCAAACTTGTAGGAGCCGTCGTATCGGCCTGTAAATTCTGCCAGGTACTTCTCTGCGTAGTCATAACGGGCGCGGAACACAAAGCCGAGGCTCCTTGAGGCACCGCTCCAGCCGCTTGCAGGAAGGCTTGTGCGGACAATACCGTTGGACAGTTCCGGAAGTGATGTGAAAGGAAGGGATTCAACGTATGCGGCAAGGCCGTTTCCCTTGTAGTCACGGTATTCGGCAAGGGCCATAAGGTCCAGGTTGTTCTTCCCAAAACTGTTAACGTACTGGACGCTTGCCTGGCCCACCAGCTGCTGGGAGAACACGACGCCTTCTCCAAGGTTGTTTATCTGCTCAGGTGCGGGCGCGGGATTTATATCGGAGCCGATATGGGGGTTATCCTTCCGCATCTGCCATTCCCAGCCGCTGTCCGTACGCACGCGCTGCATCATGGTGTACTGGGTGCTCAGGTTCTTGTTGTAACTCTGGGAATAGGTATAGGATCCGGATGCCTTGAGGGAAAGGCCCTTCACAAAGGGAACCCACCATTCCAGGGCGGCGTTAACGTCGGCCTGGAGGCTCTTTGTCTTCTTGTAGCCGGACTCATAGATGGCGGCGAGGGGGCTTACCAGGAAACTCTGGTTGTCCTGGACGGCGCCGGTGTAGTAGCCGTCGTATTTTTCCGGGAGATAAGGGTGCATCTGGACCACCTGGCGGGCGATTGAGAACCAGCCCACCTCCGTGGAACCGGCATCAGTACCACCAGAAAGGAATGCGGGAGTGGAACGGTCTCCAAGGACGCCGGAGAGGCTCACCTTGTAGCTGAGCTGCTTGGAAAGGTCTCCTTCCACGTTGGTACGTACATTATAGCGCCTGTAATTAAAGCGGTCTATGTTACCCTTCTGGTCCATTATACCGAAGGAAGTGAAGAAGCGGGCCTTGTCAGTTCCGCCCTGCACAGTTACATTGTGCTTCTGGGTGAGGCCGGTGCCGAATACCTTCTTCACATAGTCTACGTTGTCCCAGCCGTCACGGCCTTCACGCATAGCCTGGATGTTCTTCTGGGTGAAATAGGGTACGTAATCGGCCGATCTTGCGATTTCCCCGTTGGCCAGCTGGTCCATCATCTGGGCCACATTATAATAATAGGCAAACTGGGGGCCGTTCATGAACTGCGGAAAGTTGGCGTTCATAGAGGCACCCACGGAGCCGTTGTAGGTGATGCGGGTGTCTCCCTTGTTACCTTTGCGGGTGGTCACGATGATTACGCCGCCGGCGGCCTGGAGGCCGTAAACCGCGGCCGATGCACCATCTTTAAGGACGGAGATGGACTCAATATCGGCAGGATCTATATCGTTGATGCTCTCCACCGGGAATCCGTCCACAACGTACGCCACGCCGTACACGGAGCCGCGGATGCGGAGGGAGGCCTGGTCAAGGCCCGGCTCACCGGATTCCTGCACGGAGGATATACCGGAAAGTTTACCGGCAAGCACCTGTGACACGTTTGTGGCGGGGGCCTTGAGGAGTTCGTCGCCCTTTATGGCCGATACAGCCGCCGTGAGGGTTTCCTTCTTGGCGGTGCCGTAACCAACCACCACTACGTCGTCAAGATACAAGGCATCTTCCGTCATCCGGACGTTGATGGCGCTGCGGCCGTCGAAGGTGAATTCCTGTGTTGCAAGGCCGAGGCAGGAGAACTCTATGACGCTGCCTTTGGCCGCCGGCATTGAATAACTGCCGTCGGCGCCTGTCATCGTGCCCTGCGAGGTGCCTTTCACCAGCACGGTGACTCCGGGAAGCGGCGCGCCGTCCTGGTCTGTCACCTTGCCGCGGAGCGTCCCCTGGGCAAAGGCCGGGACGGACAGCAGAAGCGCTGCCGCCACGGCGAATAACAATCTGAGTAAACCTTTCATAGTTTATTGTTTGTCTGCTATTTCCTGTAAGATTGTACTTATCTGATAGAGGCCGCGGGGCACGTGGAAGCAGCCCTTCCACTTGCCGCCCTTAAGAGGCAGAAGGACCTCTCCCCTGCGGTTGAGGTAACCGTACCACTCAGGATACTCCTTATCCTTGAAGTGTGTCCAGAGGTAACTGTCCAGCTTCTCAAACCACTCCAGGCACTTCTCATTGCCTGTAAGCTGATACCCCTTTATCATACAGATGGCGCTCTCAAGATGAACCCACCAGAGTTTCTGGTCCCATTCAAGTTCCTGGGTGGGATAACCCTTGCGGTCCATAAAGTAGAAGATTCCGCCGTACTCCTTGTCCCAGCCGTAGTCAATTACGCGGAGGGCTATCTCCACGCTCTTGTCAATGATATCTTGCCTGTGGAGCCTGAGGCCCAGGTTCATCATGAACCACAGCGCCTCAAGGTCATGTCCGGGATTGATGCGGCGGCCCTCAAAGCAGTCAATGAGACTTCCGTCCGGGGCAAGGTTTTCCACCATTACGCCAAGGTCCGGCTGGTAGAACACGTCAAATACCTCATGAAGGGCCTCCTCTATGGTTTTGTCAAGGAGAGACTTGTCCTCAATGATGGGCTCTATCTCCAGGGCCATGTTGCAGATGATCATGGGAAGGGCGAAGTCCTTCATGGGCCTTGTGCCGGGCACGGCCTTGAGCCAGCGGCCCTTTGGGTTGGAGCGGCGGTCAAGGATGCGCTGGAAGGTCTTGCGGGCGATATCGGCCCAATGCTCCTCTCCGGTTGCCACCGCCAGCTGCGCAAACGCCATACAGGCAAATGTGTTGGAGAAGATATTGTATGGGGCTATGATGGGCTTCCCTTCACGGGTGAGGGAGAAGTAGAAGTCATAGTTTCCGTCGTGGCCGTATTTCTCAAGGAACATTCCGCCCTGAAGGGCGCACTGAAGCCACTGCGGGTTTTTCTCTACCTTATTATAAAGCATAGCGAACATCCACACTTCCCTTCCTTGCAGCCACACGAACTTGTCAGTGTCAAAAACACTTCCGTCACGGTTAAGGCAGGTGAAATATCCTCCGTACTCAAGGTCCTGGGACTTTTCCAGCCAGAAAGGCAACACGCTGCCATACAGTTCTTTACGGTAGCGCTCTGCCATTTGTCCAAAACTTTCTTTCATCATTTTGGGTTTAGTGTTTATATGGTTTTTCGGTTAAGTCTCCACAAATATAGAAATAAATCGAAATAAGCCAAAACTTTTTTTCAATTTATTTACAACCCCACCATACTTTTTAACGATTCATTAAAAAGTTCTTGCAATTCAGATTTCTATTCACTATATTTGCAAAAACCTGAGCCACATAATGGATCCTCTGTCCCAAAATATCAGCGGGCATTATGCCCCGGAAAAGAAAACCATCCTGTCCCTGTGCTCAAACCGCCAGGGTTACAGCATAGCGGATTTTGCACGGCTTCTGGACGCCAGCATCCCAAAAGTCACGCGCATAGTGACGGAGATGGTGGCCGATGGCTACCTTGTGGACCTTGGGAAAACGGGGTCCTCCGGAGGGCGGCGCGCAAGCATATTCGGCCTCAATCCCAAGGCGGGATACTTTGTGGGGGTGCACGTGGAGCAGGAGCGTATCACCGTTGCGGCCACGGATTTCCCCGGGCAGCTTGTCCACGCCGTGGAAAGCATTCCCTTTCACCTTGAAAAGACGGAAGAATCTGTCCATGAGATGTGCCTTGCCGTACGCAAATGCCTGGAGTCCAAGATGAGGATTGACAGTTCCGCAGTGGCAGGTTACGGGGTGGACATCACAGGCCGTGTAAACCACGGCACAGGCTACAGTTACTCCTTCTTCATAAGTGAAGAAAAGCCCTTCAGGGACATTCTGGAGGCCGAATTCGGGAAACCCGTGGTGGTAGAGAACGACTCCCGCGCAATGGCGTGGGGTGAGTATATGAGCAGCCTCCCCGGCACGGAAGGAGACATCCTTTTCCTCAACGTTGGCTGGGGCCTTGGTATGGGTATGGTGATGGACGGGAAACTCTACTACGGGAAATCCGGCTTTTCCGGAGAAATAGGGCACTTCCCCCTCCTTGACAACAATATTCCATGCCGATGCGGAAAGATTGGCTGCCTGGAGACAGGTGCATCCGGAAGCGCCCTCCACAGGCTTGTTGTGGGGAAACTCTCCGACGGACGCGCCTCCGTGCTGTCAAAGTCCTATGCCGCCGGAGAAGAGATTACCCTTGACAGCATACTTGACGCAGTGAAAAAGGAGGATGTGCTCTGCATTGAATGCGTGGAGGAGGTTGGAGAGACCCTGGGACGCGCCGTAGCCGGCCTCATCAACATCTTCAACCCCAACATAGTGGTCATCGGGGGCAGGCTCTGCGCCACGGAAAAATACCTTATTCCGCCCCTCAGGAGCACGGTGAACAAGCTTTCCCTCAACCTTGTAAACAGCGACACAGTGATCAAGGTGTCCCAGCTTGGCGAGAAAGCCGGAGCAATAGGCTCCAGTCTCCTTGCAAAGCATAGTTACCTGATAAAACAATAAACTTCATCAAATATGGAAAACCGCAGAGATTTCTTGAAAAAGGGCGCCGTGGCAGCCGTGGCGGCACCGCTTCTGGCATCGGCCTGTAAACCTTCAGACAAAGACAGATACGGCATTGAACTGGATTCTTCAGTAAAATCCAAACTCATTGTGGAGAAGGCCAACGCCCTTCCCATAACGGGCACCTTCCTGGACGAGATTTCCCACGACATCCCCCACCAGAACTGGGGAGAGGCAGAGTGGGACCGTGACTTCCGCTATATGAAGGATATGGGCATTGACACCGTAATCGACATCCGCTGCGGCTACCGCAAATTCATCACCTACCCTTCACCGTACCTTCTCAAGAAGGGCTGCTATATGCCTTCCGTAGACCTTATTGATATGTTCTGCCGATTGGCCCAGAAGTACGGGATGAAGTTCTGGCTTGGCCTCTACGATTCCGGAAAATACTGGGACACCGGAGATATGAGCTACGAGGTGGAGGCAAACAAATTTGTGATCGACGAGATATGGGAGCGCTACGGCTCCAAGTACTCAAGTTTTGGCGGCTGGTACATCTCAGGAGAGATTTCCCGTGCCACCAAGGGTGCAATTGAGAGTTTTCGCACCATGGGCCGCCAGTGCAAGGAGGTCAGCGGCGGGCTTCCCACCTTCATCTCCCCCTGGATAGACGGCAAGAAGGCCGTGGATGCCGCCAGCGGCAATATCACAAGGGAGCAGGCCGTGGGAATAGAGCAGCACGAGAGGGAGTGGAACGAGATATTTGACGGGATCCACGAGTACGTTGACGCCTGCGCCTTCCAGGACGGACACATAGACTACGACGAACTTGACGCCTTCTTCTCCGTGAATAAGAAACTGGCCGATAGATACGGGATGCAGTGCTGGACCAACGCCGAAAGCTTTGACCGCGACATGCCCATACGCTTTTTCCCCATCAAGTTTGACAAACTGCGCCTGAAACTGGAGGCGGCAAAGCGCTGCGGCTACGACAAAGCCATCACCTTTGAGTTCTCCCACTTCATGAGCCCCCAGAGCGCATATGCGCAGGCCGGCCATCTGTACGACCGTTACCGCGAATACTTCGGAATATAGTATATGGAAAAAGTCTTTTTTGCCCTCATCGTACTGGCCGTCGCAGGCTGCGCCCGGCAGCATAATTCATCCCTTGAAGAAAAGGTGGAGAGCACCCTCTCCCGGATGACACTGGAGGAGAAAGTGGCCATGACCCACGCCCAGTCCAAGTTCTCCAGCGCCGGCGTACCAAGGCTTGGAATCCCTGAACTCTGGCACACGGACGGTCCTCACGGCATAAGGCCGGAGGTTCTGTGGGACGACTGGGACCAGGCCGGCTGGACCAACGACTCCTGCACAGCCTTCCCCGCACTCATAAACCTTGCCGCCACCTGGAACCGGGAAATGAGCGCGCTGTACGGTGACTGCATCGGCCAGGAAGCCCGCTACCGCAAAAAAGACATACTGCTTGGCCCCGGCGTGAATATTTGCCGAACCCCTCTTGGAGGCCGTACCTTCGAGTACATGGGCGAGGACCCGTACCTGGCATCGGCCCTTGTGGTGCCTTACGTGAAGGGAGTGCAGCAAAACGGCGTTGCGGCCTGCGTGAAGCACTTTGCGGTGAACAATCAGGAAATGAGGCGCACCGCCACAAACTCCGTGGTGGATGACCGCACTATGTATGAGATTTACCTGCCGGCCTTCAAGGCTGCCGTCCAGGAAGGCGGCGCCTGGGCCATTATGGGCTCCTACAACCTCTGGAACGGAGAATTCAACTGCCACAACCACAGGCTCCTGAACGACATCCTGAAGGGAGAATGGGGCTTTGACGGGGTGGTGATAAGCGACTGGGGCGGTTGCCGTGAAGACGATGCCGCCATCACAGGTGGCCTTGACATTGAGATGGGCACCTGGACAAATGGCCTCAGGGGCGCAGCCTCCAACGGCTATGATGAGTACCACCTGGCAAATCCTTATCTGGAGCGTCTGAGGGACGGAAGGGCTACGGAAGAAGTGCTAAATGACAAAGTGCGCCGTATACTCCGCACAGTTTATCGCACTTCCATGAGCGACACCCCGCACTACGGCAGTTTCACCTCCCCGGAGCATTTCCAGGCCGCCCGTGACATTGCGGCCGACGGCATTGTGCTCCTGAAAAATGACGGTGCCCTGCCTCTTAACCCCTCTGATGGCAGCAAGGTGCTCCTCATCGGCGAAAACGCCTACAAGATGATGGTGGTGGGCGGCGGCAGTTCCAACCTCAAGACAAAATATGAGGTGATTCCGCTGGATGCCCTGAGGGAAGCCTTTGACGGAAAGGCCGATGTTGTGTGGGAACGCGGATACGTTGGAGACACCACAACCGTTTACAACAGGGTTGTGACGGGGCAGGTCCTCAAGGACTCCAGAAGCCCTGAAAAACTCCTTCAGGACGCTGTAAGTGCCGCAAAAGAGGCCGATTACGTGATCTATATCGGCGGCCTCAACAAGAGTTTCTACCAGGACAACGAGGGCACAGACCGCTTTGACATCACCCTCCCCTACTGCCAGAATGAACTGATTGACGCCCTGGCTGAAGTAACTCCGAATCTAATAGTTGTAAATATCTCCGGCTCACCCGTGGCTATGCCCTGGGCCGGGAAAGTAAACGCCATAGTCCAGGCCTGGTATGGCGGCTCCGAAAGCGGACACGCCCTTGCCGATGTCCTCACCGGAAAGGTTAACCCTTCCGGAAAACTGCCTTTCACCATGCCTCTGGCAACGGCCGACGGCCCCCTGAAGACTCCCCGCCAGTATCCGGGCGTCCAGGAAGAAGGCAAGGAGTGGTGGCAGGAGTACTACACGGAAGGCATCTTCGTGGGCTACCGCTGGTACGACACCAAGGGAATCGCCGTGCAGTACCCCTTCGGCCACGGCCTCAGTTACACCAGTTTTGAAATTTCCGACGCGCGTGTTAAGAAAAGCGGCAAGGGATTCAAGGTATCCGCCACCCTTAAGAACACGGGAGAAAGGGCCGGAGCGGAGGTTGTGCAGCTTTATATCAGCGACACCGAGGCCTCCGTTGAGCGTCCCTCCAAGGAGCTCAAGGGCTTTGAGAAAGTTTATCTGGAGCCCGGGGAGAGCCGCCGTATAGAATTCAGTATCGGCCAGGAAGCCCTCAGTTTCTTTGATGCCGATACCCACGAATGGGTAGCCGAACCCGGCGAATTCCACGCGCTCATAGGCACCTCTTCGGCCGATATCAGGGCAGATATCCCCTTTACGCTGTAAGACAGATGACCCTGGAACTCCACCACCCGCAGGACGGCTATTATCAAGGCACCCGCTTTGACAGGAGTGGAGTGTTCAAGTCCCTTGTGTTCAAAGGAGTGGAGATGTGCGGAGAATGGTTCCAGAAGTACAGCCCCACAATGCACGATGCCGTTCTTGGCCCCGCAGAGGAGTTTTCGCCCGTCATTCCCGGCACCGACCGGGAATCCCATGTCCTGCTGAAACCCGGCGTAGGGCTCCTGGACACAGGTCATGAAACCTATGACCGCTTCAAACTCTACAAGATCCTTGACCCGGGCCTGTGGGAAGTGGACGGAATGCGCTTCAGGCATATCCTGGAGGGCTACTATGACTACACCAAGGAGATAGCAGTCACGGGAGAAAACAGTTTCAGGATAAGCCATAAGTTAGAGTCCAATATCCCCATTGACGGAGACGTTTACAACCACAACTTCTTCACCTTAGGGAAAATGGAAACAGGCCCGTCCCGTAAGATTGATTTCCCATTCCGCCCGGAAGGAATCTGGCGTGCAGAATATGATTCCGTGGGCTTCACAGACTCAGGAATCCGCTTCTCAAGGGTCCTGAAGGAGGGTGAATCCGTTTATACCGGAAACATCCACGAGGCCGGGAAAGAGGGAATGCCGTATGAGATGACTCTTTCCGAAGGCCCCTTAAGCGTTCACATCAAAGGCGATGTCCCCGTTTTCAAGACAGTCCTCTGGGCAAACCACCGCATCGCGTGCCTGGAGCCCTATAACAAGATCAGTCTTGCCCCCGGGCAGGCTTTTTGCTGGAGCATAGAATATACATTGGAGAGCTCATTATAGAAATCACAATTTATTGGGATTTTTCTTGTTTTTTAGCACTGTATTTTGTATTTTTGCACAGAAATCACAATATACTGTGACAAATGACGGAAATCGGAACACAGATAAAGCAAAGGAGAAGACTCCTTAAAGTTACCCAGAGACAACTGGCCGATCTATCCGGTGTGGGCATCAACACCCTTACCAAAATTGAAAGAAACGAGGCCAATCCCACCCTGGACATCCTTCAAAAGATTCTGGATACTCTTGGACTGGAACTGAGCGTATCCGTCAAAAAGATAAGTGAATAATGAGAGCCGCGCTCATATTGAATAACGGCCGCCTGGCAGGCGTCATCAAGGAAGTAAGCCCTTCCGAGTATGTTTTTACCTATGACGAGGATTACTTCAGGGATGAACGCGCCCCGGCCATCAGCCTTACGCTGCCAAAGACCCGTCAGGAATTCACTTCTCCAACACTATTCCCTTTTTTCGCGAATATGCTGTCTGAGGGTCATAACCGCACAGTGCAGGCCCGCATTCATAAATTGGATGAGACGGATGATTTTGGGATTCTCCTTGCAACGGCTCAAACCGATACCCCCGGAGCCATTACTATCAAGCCCCTGTAAATGACACCTTTTTCTTCATACAGCATTTCTACTCTCAGGCACCTGACCGGCGGCATACCGGTATCGCCAATCCTGCCCTTCCAAAGCCAGGAAGCCGATATCATACGACTGAACGAGAACAGGGGGAGAATATCGCTTTCCGGTGCACAGAGCAAGTATTCCGTATGCATCAAAGACGGGAAGTTCACGCTCACACTGGAAGGTGAGCAGGGTACTTTTATCCTGAAGCCGATGCTCTCAGACTTTTCATTCAAGGCCGACAGTCCAGCCAACGAGCATCTCACAATGCAGATTGCCCACAAGGTCTTTCAGATTGATACTGCGGCCAACGCACTCTGCTTCTTTGAAAACGGAGATCCCGCCTATATCACCCGCAGATACGATGTAGCCGCTGACGGAAGCAAGATTCAGCAGGAAGATTTTGCCTCGCTTGCAGGAATAACTGCCGATACTTATGGCAGGGACTACAAGTACACCGCGCTCAGTTATGAGGATATCGGCCTTCTTATCAGGAAATATCTCCCAGCCTGGCGGGTTGAGATGGTAAAATTCTTTGACCTCATCCTGTTTAACTTCCTGTTCTCAAACGGAGATGCTCACCTTAAAAACTTCTCCGTTCTGATGACTCCTGGCGGAGACTACCGGCTTTCTCCTGCCTACGACCTTATTGACACGCGCATCCATCTGCCCGACGACAGCATTTTTGCCCTTCAGAAAGGTCTTTTTGCCGATGGACGTTCCTTCCCTCTTGGAATTGACAACAAGGCGTTCAAGGAATTCGGCCTGTGCCTGGGACTGCCTGAAAAAGTGGTGAGAAAGGAACTGGACCGCTTCTGCGAAGATTATCCTGCCGTGGAAACTATGGTTAGGGAATCATACCTTTCCGATGAAGCCAAAGAGCATTACTATCAGCACTATCACACAAGACTTGTATCTTTCCTGAGAGCTTAACTATGAATAGGATCCTTACCGCCATACTGGCAGCCCTCATATCGGCCCAGACATTTGGGCAGTACAAAGAACTCCCCCTTGGTTCCATCAAGGCCGATGGCTGGCTCCTTGAGCAGCTTCAGCGCCAGGCAAATGGCCTCACTGGCCATCTGGATGAGGTTTATGCGGAGGTGATGGGCCCTTCAAACGCCTGGCTTGGCGGCGACGGAGACGCCTGGGAGAGGGGCCCCTACTGGATAGACGGCCTGCTTCCACTGGCCTACATACTTGACGACAAAGTCCTCATTGCAAAGGCAGGAGTGTGGGTGGAAGCAATCCTTTCTTCCCAGCAGGAAAACGGTAATATCGGCCCTTCTGAGGACCACCCCTTTGTATACGGCCTCCAGCGCGGGAAGGCGCAGGACTGGTGGCCAAGGATGGTGGCTCTGAAGATTCTCAGGCAGTATTATTCCGCTACGGGAGACCCAAGAGTCATTGACTGCCTGAACAAGTATTTCAGGTATCAACTTGCCACCCTTCCGGAAAAGCCGCTTGACCACTGGTCAGGCTGGGCTAAGGAACGCGGTGCCGACAACCTTGAGGTAGTTATGTGGCTCCACGGCATTACCGGTGAGGACTGGCTTCTGGAACTTGCCGACCTTCTCCACTCCCAGACAAGGGACTGGGCAAGCCTTTTCAGGGAAGCAGACTTCTGGGGGCCGCAGGGCAGCATCCATACCGTAAACCTAGCCCAGGGTTTCAAGGCACCCGTCGTATGGTGGACCTATAGCAACTGGGACGGAGACCTTGCTGCCCCTAGGCACGCCCTGGAGATCCTCCGCCGCACCGCCGGCTTCCCCACAGGACTCTGGGCCGGCGACGAACAGTTACAGGCAGGAGCCCCCACCCGCGGCAGCGAACTCTGCGCCGCGGTGGAGATGATGTTCTCCCTGGAGGAGATGCTTCGCCTGAGCGGAGACATCACCTATGCCGATTACCTTGAGCGCATAGCCTTCAACGCCCTCCCCACGCAGGTTACGGACGACTACTCTGCCAAGCAGTACTACCAGCAGGTGAACCAAGTGGCGTGCACCCGTGAAAACCGCTCCTTCTCAACGCCCCACTACGGTACGGACACAATGTTCGGCACACTTAACGGCTACCCCTGTTGCGTTTCAAATATGCATCAGGGCTGGCCCAAATTCACCCAGAACCTGTGGTACGCCACTGAGGATTACGGCCTTGCGGCACTTGTCTACGCCCCCTGCCACGTCAACGCCACGGTTGCCGGCGGCATCCCCGTAACCATCACGGAGACAACCGACTATCCCTTCCGTGAAAGAGTCACGATGAAAGTGAAATTCACCGGCGGAATCAAGAAAACCCGGTTCCCCCTCACCATAAGGGTCCCTGCCTGGAGCAAAGGCGGCACGGTAAGCATCAACGGCGTAAAGCAGGACCTTCGCCCCGGAGCCGGCGTGTTCAAGATAAACCGCGTATGGAGCAGCGGAGACGTAATCACCATTGACTTCAGGGCCGATATAGAAGCGGAAGAGTGGTACGGAGGTGCCTGGACTATTGTCCGAGGCCCCCTTGTGTACGCCCTAAAGATGGAGGAAAACTGGGAGTGGAAGACATTCTCCGGGGAGGACCGCTGGTTTGGCTCCGGCGCCTGGGAAGTCACATCAACAACCCCCTGGAACTACTGCCTTATGAGGGATTCCTTCAAGGCCGATGACTGTGAGATAACTCTCTCAAAGACCGTTGCCTCCTACCCCTGGAACATTGAAAACGCCCCCGTCTCCATCACCGTCCCCGCCCGTGAACTCCCCGGCTGGAAGGTCCCTGACAGCGTTGCCTTCTGGACGGAAGACGGCTACGATGTTGGCCCCGAAACCCGCATTGAACTCATCCCTTACGGCTGCGCCACCCTCCGAATTGCAGAATTCCCCACCCGTATCATTCCCTGGGACCTTGAACTGAGGAAATAGTCCTGCAGGTGCTTTTTTCCGAATAAATATTGCATAATACGATTTTTATTCCTACTTTTGCACCACAGTACACCACAGTAAAAGATGACCAAAGCCAGCAAATGGTACAAGTGGGAGGTGCTGGCCCTGCTCTGGGTCGCATATCTCCTGAACCAGGGAGACCGTCAGGTCTTCAACTCCGTCCTGCCCCTCATAAGGGACAGTCTCAGCCTAACAGACACTTCAGTAAGCCTCATAGCGGTATTTTTCAACCTCTTCTACGCCGCAATGGTCCCCATTGGCGGCTGGATGGGAGACCGCTTTTCCCGCAAGTGGGTTACCACCCTCAGCATCCTTTTCTGGAGCGTTGCCACAATGTTCACCGGCCTTGCAAACGGCGTGTTCCTACTCATACTCACACGTTCCATCGCTACCGGCGGCGGGGAGGCATTTTTCGGGCCCGCCAACTACTCCCTTCTGGGCCAGTACCACACCGACACCCGCGCAAGGGCAATGTCCATTCACCAGACCTCCTATTACGTTGGAGTTATCCTGGCCGGATGGCTTGCCGGTTACATAGGTGACCACCTTGGCTGGCAGTACGCCTTCTTCATCTTCGGCGGCGCCGGTGTCCTCTGGGCCGTCGTAATGGCCTGGAGACTGAAAGACTATAAGCCGGAGGAGACTGTGGTGTCCGAACCCGTGGCCACCCTCGGCCACGTAAGAGGGAGGGGCCCGTCGACGGAGTCGATGGGAGGGGCCAGAGCGTCAGCGGAGGCGGTTCGGGCATCACAGTCATCCTCCGGCTCAAAGCCCAGTCTATGGGACGGCTTCAGGACTGTGTTTACAACGCCAACGGCTCTGATGGTCACAATAGGGTTCTGTGGGTTCATATTTGTCATTACAGGATATATGACCTGGGTGCCCACGTTCCTCCAGGAGAACTTCGGCCAGACGGGGGCCCAGGCGGGACTTCATTCAATGCTCTGGACCTATGTGGCGGCGTTTGTGGGAGTGCTCCTTGCCGGAACGCTCAGTGACAAATGGGCGGCAAAGGATCCAAGGAAGCGGATGGTGATCCAGGGCGCGGGTCTTATCCTTGGGGCGGCGTTCCTGCCGTTTATGGGGACAGCAAAATCAATCTGGTTCCTGTACCTCTGCTTTGCAGGGTGGGGCTTTTTCAGAGCATTTTTCGATGCCAATATCTACGCCGCTCTCTACGACGTAACTCCGGAGCACCTCCACGCAAGCTGCTCCAGCGCAATGATTATGACGGGCTTTGCCGTTGGCGCAACGGCCCCCTACATACTTGCCCTCATAAAAGAGGCCACGGGCAGCCTCAACGCCACTTTCCCAATCCTTGGCGCAATCTGGCTCATCTGCGGCCTGGCGTGCCTATGGGTCAGTTACAAACACTACAATAAAGACCACAATAAATTATATGAACGCTAAAGAGAAAAACCGTAAACCGAAGGCGGGACTGCTTCTTATAGCATCTCCCAGGTTCAAAAGCCTCAGCGGCCCTAAGCGCGGAACCTACGGGGAACGCAAGGTAATTGCCGTCAGGGAGATAAAGGCCACAATGGGCTTTCTGGATCTTGTAGACCCGGGAATTGTCTACGAAAGGGAGGACGCGGAGAAAGCAATCAGGCTCTTCTTTGATGAGAAAGTGGATTTCATCTACGCCCAGTTCCTTTCCTGGAGCGAAGACTTTGCCTGGATAAGGTTCCTCAGGGACTGCCCTGATATTCCCATCTTCTTTGCCAACGTGGCGGCTCCAAAGATGACTTTTGAAACCACCCTTGACGAGGACGACTTTGTGGATTACCTCTGCGCAGGCACCCTTGTGGGCTCCCTGGAGGCATCCGGAAGCATAAAGCGCGTTCCCAGGAAGAACGTCAAGACAGTTATGGGCACCCGTGAGGAGATTACGGAGAAGTTGAGGATCTTTGCCGATGCAGCCCGCGTAAGGGCAATCCTTCGGCGCTCCAACGTGGGCCTTATGGCCAATATGAACGAGGCTATGTGGAGCACCTACTTCGACAATTACGACCTCTTCACAAAAATCGGCCCTGAAATCCATTACCTCCCCTATTCCGACTACGGTGCAGAAATAGATAACTTGTCGGACGAAGAAGTGGACACCTATGCACACAACCTCACATCCCGCTACAAGATGATGGAGGATGTGGAGTACGACAAACTCATAGGCTGTGTGAAGGCCACCCTCGCCATTAAGAAGATGGCGGAGAAGAACAACATAGACTGTTTTGTCTACAATGACATAGACCAGGCCACCTTCCGTACCGCCGGCTGCCGCGCTGGCTTCTACCCCAACTGGTTCAACGAGAACGTTAGCGTACTGGTCCCTGAGGCCGATATAGGAGCGGGCCTTATCACCTACATCCTCAAGCTTATCTCCGGAAAGCACGTCAATTTCATTGAACCTTTCCACATTGAGGACGATTATGGCACATTTGCAGGCGGTCACGCCGGTCCCAACGACCACAATGACCCCGCCTGGCAGGACAACGTGATCATCTCCCGTGACGTCCGCTTTGCAAAGACCTCCTGGAAGTATGCCGGAGCGCCTTTTGCCTGGTACCGCATAAGCCCCGGTCTCAAGACCGTGGCGGGCCTTTATGAGGAAGAAGGCAAGTATAAACTCATCACTTTCCTTGCCACCAGCCTCTCTGAAAAAGAAACTCCCCAGAGTACAAAGAAACACCTTCTGGCAACATATACCCACACCATCTTCAAGCCGGAAGTTCCTGTGAAGCGGCTATGGGAGGAAGTCCTGAGGATTGGCGCCACGCAGCACTACGCCATTGTGGACGGAGACTGCCGCGCGCAGCTTCAGGACCTTGCAGAAATAATGGGATTTGATTTTTACAGCATAAGGTAGTATGTCATTTATGTACAACCCGTTCCCCTTTCACGACCCTAAACCCGTGAACAGGCCGGAACTGAGCCAAAAGACAATAGAATCCATAGTATCAGGCGGCACCCAGAAGGTTGCGAAGGCCTTTATGACCGCTATCGCCCAAAAAGTGGAGGAAGAAGGCGCCATAGTTGCCTTTGACGGCTACACCACCACCAAATGGGATCTCCTTGTGAGCCTTCTTGCCCGCGAGTGCGATGTATTTGGCTTCAAGATAGAGTTCGTAGACAGTTACAGGAGCACCTTCAAAAGCGGAGAGGAGATTGACTCCATCATAGACCCCCTCCTTATCTGGGACAAGAAGATAGACCCCACCCTCCTTTACGGAAAGGTGTATCACGGAGGGTATATCGGCCTTATGGACCCGGAGAAGGTGGATGCGTTCAAAAAGGAAATCCCGGCCCTGAAAGCCCCCGGGACGCTTGTGGTAGTATATGGCTACGGCTGCCTCATAAAGGAATTCAGGCCCATTTACGATGTCCGCTGCTGGTTTGACATCACCCCTATGAACTCTATGCTCCGTATCCGTGCTGGGGAATACGCAAACATCGGCAAAAAACATACTGGCATAATAAACCGCACCATCCGCCGCTGCTACTACTGCGACTTCGAGAACGCCGTGCAGCTAAGAAAGGAACTCTTTGCAACGGGAGAACTGGACTGGTACTTCCTGGACAATGACAGGGCAAACCTCCAGATGATGCCCTTCGAGTCCTTTGCCGATATTTGCGCGCAGCTTGTGAAATATCCCTTCCGCGCAAGGCCCTGCTACCTGGAGGGTGTCTGGGGCGGTAGTTATATGACAAAACTACGCCACCTCCCAAAGAAAATGCGTAACGCCGCCTGGGTGTTTGATTTCATCCCTATGGAGGTGAGCGTGCTGGTGGAAGCGGGGGAGGAAAAACTGGACATCAACTACTGCTCCTTTGTGCACAAGGAAGGCGTACGGCTTATGGGAGAGACCTGCGTGAAGAAATACAAGGGCTACTTCCCCATCCGCTTCAACTGGGACGACTCCTACCACAGCACCGGCAATATGAGCATCCAGTGCCATTCCGGCGGCAAATTCAACGTGGAGAACTACAATGAGTTCGGCCGCCAGGACGAGAGTTATTACGTGGTCATAACAGGCCACGAGGCCAAGACTTTCATCGGCTTCCGCGATGATGCCGATATCCCTGCCTTCTTCCGTGAGATTGAGGCGGCCGATACTGAGCACAAGGAGTGCGACTATATGAAGTACGTGAGCTACGAGGAGTCAAAGCCAGGTCTCCAGGTGATGCTTCCAGCCGGAACCATCCACTCCAGCGGCCGCAACCAGGTTATCCTGGAGATAGGATCCCTCACCATCGGCTCATATACATATAAGATGTACGACTACCTCCGCCTTGATTTTGACGGTAAGCAGAGGCCCATCCACACGCATCTTGGAGAACTCAACGTGCGACAGGACCGCCGCTACAGTGAAATCCACAATCCTTCCAGCCCCGAATACATTGTCCAGGAGCCCCGTCTAGACGCGGAAGGAGAAGGCTGGAAGGAGTACATCCTTGGAGAGAATCCCCAGATGTACATTTCCCTCCGCCGCCTGGAATTTGACGTTAAGTGCGAGCAGGATACCCGTGGAGAGAAGTTCCACGTTCTCACCCTTGTTGACGGAGACCACATCCGTATCCGCAGCGAGGCGCATCCTGAGCACTATTTTGACCTTGACTTTATGGAGATTGCCTGCGTACCGGCATCCTTTGGAAAATACGTAATTGAAAATCTGGGCAAGGAGCCCATAAGAGTTCATAAGACCTGCCTAAGAGACGGCTATGAGTTTGACCCTGCTTGACATAGGCGGCAGTTACATCAAGTGCGCCGATGGAAGAAAGATTCCCGCCGCCTCCAGGGGCAGCCGGGAAGAGATTTCCGCGGCCCTCATGGAGGCAGTCGGTGGTGCAGACCGTATAGGCATCGCAATCCCCGGACCGTTTGACTTCCGCAACGGCATATTCCTTATGAAACACAAGTATGAGGCCGTTTACGGAGAGTCTTTCAGGGAACTTGCCGGCCTTGGACCGAACACCGACATCCGCTTTATGCACGACGTAAACGCCCCTCTTGCGGGTGCCCTGAAGATGATGGGACTGAAAGACGCAGCTCTTATAACCATAGGGACCGGTCTTGGATTCAGTTACGCCATTGACGGGGATGTGAAGGAGAATCCGGCCGGATCCCCCGCAATGAGCCTATGGTGCGCTCCCTGGAAAGGAGGCATCCTGGAAGATTTTGTAAGCGCCCGCGCTGTCAGTTCAGCCTATACCCGCAAAACCGGAAAGCCCTGCAGAAGTGCCTACGAGGCTGCAAAACTGGCCGATTCCGGAGACATTGACGCAATGGAAGTGTATTCCTATATGGGCTCCGTCCTTGGACAGGCGCTGAGGCCCATTCTTGACAGCCTTGGTATCAGAATCCTCCTTATGGGCGGGCAGATTTCCAGGTCGATGAGCCTTATGATACGCCCCCTTAAGTCCGAATTACCCGGCGTGGAGATACTTCAGGCACCGGAAAATGCAGTGTTTGAAGGGCTTGAGACGCTATTCGAAGATAATATCAAACAGTAACCATATGACTATCAAAAACTCAGTCAGAACCCTTTTCGCGGCGGCAGTGGTCCTTATCATAGGACTTGCTGCGGCACCTCCCGCCAACGGCCAGAGCCGCACCGTGAAAGGCGTTGTCCTTGACGAGACCGAAGCCCCGGTTGCGGGAGCGTTCGTGACCGTCAAGAACGAGACCCGCGGCGTTATGACAGACGGCGCCGGACGCTTTGACATCAGCGTGAAGCCTTCCGATGTCCTCATTGTGAGTTTCCTTGGCTACGAGGACGAGCAGGTTCCCGTCGGGGAGCAGAAGGAACTCCTTGTGAAACTGGTTCCGCAGGCCAACCAACTGGAAGAGGTTGTGAAAGTTGCCTATGGCACCCAGAAGAAGGCCTCCATCATCGGTTCCATCACTACCGTGGATGCGGAGCAGCTCAAATCCCCTATCGGCCAGCTTTCCACAGGCCTTGCGGGTAAGCTTGCCGGAGTTGTGGCCGTGCAGCACACCGGTGAACCGGGCTCCAGCGCGGAATTCTGGATCCGCGGCGTCAACACCTTCGGAGCCAATTCCTACCCGCTTATCCTGGTAGACGGCGTGGAGCGTTCAATGGACCTTGTGGACACTGAGGACATTGCCTCCTTCTCCATCCTGAAGGACGCAACGGCAACGGCCCTTTACGGTGTGCGCGGTGCTAACGGCATCGTGCTCATAACCACCCGCCGCGGCTCCGAGTCAAAGCCCAAGGTTAACGTAAAGATAGAGAGCGGCTTCACTTCCCCCACGCAGTTACCCAAGATGGCATCGGCCGAGCAGTTCATAGATTATCTCAACATGATGAAGCCCGGAACGATTGACGACTACGCAAAACGAATGTATCTATCAGGCACTGACCCGGACCTCTACCCCAACGTGGACTGGATCCACGAGATATTCAAGGAGCAGGCTATGACCCTCAAGGCCAATGTCAATGTTACCGGCGGTACCAAGAACGTGCGTTACTACGCCGGCGGCTCATACTATTTTGAGGACGGTATCTTCAATGTGGAGAAGAACGACAGGTATAATTCCCAGATGAATTACAGCCGGTTCAACTTCCGCACCAACGTGGACATCAACGTAACCAAGTCCACCACCCTTGGTATGGACATTTCCACGCAGTTCACAAAGAAGAACCAGCCCGGAACAAGCCTCAGCGACATCTACAACTACACTATGCAGATTACGCCCATCGGCTTCCCCAAGGTGTTCAGTGACGGAACCCTCTCCAACCCGGAGACCGGCCACAACCCCTACAATATGATTAACAATATGGGCTATGCCACGGTGAATACGCAGAATGCCCAGACTACGGTTTCCCTTACGCAGGACTTCTCCGAGATAATTACGGAGGGCCTCACCGCCAAGGTCCAGGTTTCCTGGGATGCCCGTACGGCATCGTCCGTCACAAACGGAATCCTCCCGAGGGTATACTATATGGACCCGGCCACAAGGGAATATATCCCCCAGAACAACACCGCCGGATACATCAACGTTTCCAGTTCCTCCCAGAGCGGTTATACGGTTCTTAACGTGGAGGCATCGGCCAACTATGAACGCACGTTTGCGTCCCGTCACAGGGTGAGCGGTATGTTCCTCTACTACCTCAGGGACCGCAGCAACACCCACCCCGGATATGACTACTGGGAGACATTCCCTCGAAAGAGCCTGGGTATAGCGGGACGTGCCACATACTCATACAGGGACCGCTACTTTGCCGAATTCAACTTCGGTTACAACGGTTCCGAGAACTTCTCCCCCGGTCACCGCTTCGGTTTCTTCCCTTCCGCCGCAGTTGGATACATCATCTCCAACGAGAGGTTCTGGGACCCCATCAAGGACGTTGTGTCCCTCCTGAAGTTCAAGGCCTCCATCGGCAAGGTGGGCAACGACCAGATTGGCGGCGGACGCCGATTTGGCTACAACACCACTATGGATATAACGGGCGTGAACGGTTTCAGTTGGGGCGAGCAGCGGAGCGCCTGGGTGGACGGCGTTGCGACCGGTGAGATAGGTAACCCGGACATCGAGTGGGAAGAGGCCCTGAAAAGGAATATCGGCTTTGAACTGAATATGTTCAGGGACCACCTCAAGATCCAGTTCGACTACTTCAACGACTACCGCAGCGGCATCTTCATCACCCGCCAGAGCCTTCCCGACGCTGTGGGCCTTAGGAAAACCCAGTACGTAAACATCGGCGAGATGCAGAACGCCGGTTTTGATATGTCGGCCCAGTTTGACTGGCTGTTCGGGAACGGCCTCTCCGTATCCACCCGCGGCAATTTCACCTTCAACCGCAACCGTCGCGTGTACGATGACAAACCCAGCCAGATATGGCCGTACCAAAACACCGCAGGGTTTGCCAACAACCAGCAGCGCGGCCTCATCGCGGAGGGTCTCTTTATGACCCGGGAGGAGATTGACTCCTGGCCAAGCCAATATGGCAGGGACCTCCAGCCCGGTGACATCAAGTACCGTGACGTCAACGGAGACGGTATAGTCAACGACTTCGATATGGTTCCCATCGGATATACCAGCATCCCCGAAATCAACTACGGCTTCGGACTCAGCCTAAACTGGAAGGGCATAGACGCCAGCGTCTTCTTCAGCGGAATGTCTCACGTGACGCGCTTCATCGGCGGATACAACCTCTACGGCGGCGCCGCTACCAACGTCCTCATCCAGGGACAGGTCTTTGCCGATGTGATAGAGCGCAGTTGGTCCGTAACCGGAGATCCTCACGCCGAGTATCCCCGCTTCACTGTAGAAGCATCGGCCAACAATCAGGCCCGCTCCACCTTCTGGCAGAAGGATATGAGTTTCCTCCGCCTGAAAAACGCCGAGCTAGGCTACACCCTTCCCAAGAAATGGACAAAGAAGGCCGGAATGAGCGCCGTACGCATCTACGTGCAGGGCGTGAACCTCCTTACCTTCTCAGGCTTCAAACTCTGGGATCCTGAACTTGAATCCTCTTACGGAAACGTGTATCCGCTCACCCGCAACGTGAGCCTTGGCCTCAACATCAACTTCTAAAGACGCTGCGCTATGAAAAAGATAACTATTCTTGTAATCCTTGCCCTTGCAGCAGTTAGTTGCGACTCCTTCTTTGACATAAACCTCAAGGACCAGCCCACGCTGGAAGATACCATGAGCCGTTCCAGTACCGTGAAACGCTATCTGGCACATCTCTATTCATATATTCCCCGCGACGAGAACATCCGTAACTACGAGGGCGCGACGGTTCTCCGCTCCGACGAATCCCTGGTTGCGAAATCCCAGTATGAGACCTTCTGGTACAAGGTGCGCCGCGGAGAATACGGGGCCGATAATTCCGTGGACGACAGCAGCGCCAACCCCTGGAAGCGCTTCTACACCGGAATAAACGAGTGCACTACCTTCATCAACAATATAGACAAGGACGCGGAGGACTCCCCCGCCCTCATCCAGCAGATGATAGGTGAAGCCCGCTTCCTCAGGGCCTTCTACTACTTTGTACTCCTGCGCCAGTACGGCCCCGTGATTATCTGGGGAGACCAGGCTGCCGATCAGGGCATAAAGGCCGAAACCCTTGACCGCAACACCCTGGATGAGAACTTCGATTTCATACTCTCGGAACTTGACAAGGCCATAGAACTCCTCTGCTACGAGGTAAACGACGACGGCCTTGGCCTGAGCCTGGCCTCCAACAAGGGACGCGCCACAAAGGGAGCCGCCCTGGCCCTCAAGACCCGCGTGCTCCTTTACCGTGCCTCTCCGCTCTACAACGGCCAGAACGGCAGCGGAATATTCAGCAGCCTCACTAATTCAAGGGATGAGAAACTGTTCCCGGATTATGACGCTACTAAATGGGACGACGTAGTAAAGGCCGCAGAGGACCTGTTTACACTTGGCCGATACAACCTTGCCACATCACCCGCCGGAGGCACTCCCATCCAGAGGGCCGCTGCCAACTACCAGTGCACCTGGTTCCAGAACTGGAGTATCAATCAGGAAATTATCTGGGGCTGGTGGTATCGCGCCTGGGGTGACGAATCCCTGGGCCAGGGCTGCGATGTAGCGTATGCCGCTCCCGCCGGAGGACGCATAGCCCTTGCAGGCTATTCCCTCACTTCCCCTTCCCTGAAACTGGTTGACGCCTATCCCATGTGGGAGAATGGCCGATATCCGGTGCTTGGATATGCAAAGACAGGCGGAATGCCTGACTACTCACGTCCGTTCATAGATCCTCTCTCCGGGTATCAGGCAAGCGGATGGACGGATTCTTATCAGCAGGAAGTAGACGTTGATCCCTCCTGGGCAACGCCCTTCAAAGCCCACAACTCAACCGTTGGCCGCGACGCCCGCTATTACGCGAACTTTGTTCCCAACGGCTTCTGGTGGCCTTCTTCCACAACGGCTTCCGGCGGCCCCCTGAAGTTCACCTGCTTCAACGGCCCCGCTGCAACTTCCCCTTACTCCGAGACCGAGGCCTGCAACCGCGTAGGCTACGTCTGGCGACGTCTTTACAAGGCCAACAATCCCCTGAAGGACCTCACCGCAGACTACCAGAGTATGAATTACGTCTATCCTGCCTTCCGTCTTGCCGAGGTTTACCTAAGTTATGCCGAGGCACAGAACGAGAGGACTGCCCGCGATGCCTCAAAGGCCATAGAGTACCTTGACAAGGTACGTCAGAGGAGCGGCCTTCCCGGCCTCCAGACATCCTACCCGGACATTGACTTTATGAGCGCCGATGGTACCTCCACAGTTGGAGAGGTGACCCGCACCGGCCGCGAATGGCTACGCTGGATCATACTCCAGGAGCGTATGTGTGAGTTTGCTATGGAAGGCCAGCGCCATTACGACATGCTTCGCTGGATGAAAGCCCTGGAAGAGTACAATGTGGAGAATTGGACTCTCCATGTCACCGCCGACAACTATGAGGACTCCTACGAAAGGGTGAGTACGGACTATATCGGCGGAAGGTCCAAGTTCTCCGAAAGAGACTATCTCTTCCCCATCGGCTCACCCCAGATTGCCCAGATGACAAGTTTCACCCAGAACCCCGGCTGGTAGCCGCCTAATGAGAATGGATATGAAAACGAGATTATTGATACTTGCCTCCCTCATCCTGCTTTTCAGCGGATGTATGAAGGACGACCGCCTCAATTTCATGGTGGACGACAGCTTTGGCCTCACCTCCAGGCAGGCCGTTGTGGAAGCATCCATCCATACCGGTTCCTGCAGTGTGGGAATAGCCAAGAACGGCATAGGCTCTACCGCCGCATCTGTTGATATAATATCTGGGGCGGCCGATGACAAATCCGCCCTTGAGGCATACAACAAAGCCAACGGAACTTTTTTCAAGGCCCTTCCCGCCTATCTTTATGAGTTCTCGGATTACAAGTTGGAGTATTCGGAGAAAGAAGTGGTGAAGGAAGTCTCCATTTCCTGGGACGCCAAGCTTGTTGCCCAGATGATGGAAAGCGGAGATGACTATGTGATCCCCTTATGCATCTCTTCAGGAAAGCTGAGCGTTAATAAGGATCACAGCTTCCTGATTGTCCACCTCAACCGCTCCACCCTTGCCGTGGAGCAGGCCCGTCAGATACGCTCCATCGAAGGTAAGGCCGTAGAGGCCGATGACTCCGGAAAGGTGCCCGAGCTCAAGGAAACCATCACCCTGGACCTTTCCCTTGACCACCCTATCAAGAACGTCGGGATAACCCTTCCCGTAGCCGTTGACAATGGCCTTGTCGCTGCCTTCAACGAGAAGGAGGAAGACGAGTGGGTTACCGCTCCGGATGGCCTTGTAAGCATTGTGAAAGAGTCCGTGAGCATTCCGGAAGGCTCTTCATCGGCCACATTCCAGGTGGTCCTGGACAAGGGGAAACTCCCCTTCAAGGACGGTAAACTGCAAGTGTTCCCCAATTACGTGGTTCCGGTTGCGGTGAATGCCGATGCCATTAAGGCCACTATGTCCGGAGAGGAGTTTGACCTCAAGGGCCTTGGCCTTGGCAATCTGGCCACATACATCTGCGTAAGTTACGCGATGAACGGCATTTCCGTAGTAGTACGTGAATGGGGCCGATACTCGAAAGGAACTGCCTGGTACAGTGACCTAGACGGTTTTTCCAGCGGCGCCGACCGTACCATTGCCATGGACGACAATTATGTATACATAGCCCATTCCAGCGGGACTGCCGGCCTTTACGCCCTCAACCGTTCAAACGGCAGTTTTGCAAAGAAACTGGACGTGAGTCCCACAGAAGGCGGAAAGTGCACGCATCCCGTCTCCTGCGTAAGGATGATTCGCAATGAATCAGGTGCCGATATACTCCTGTTCTCTTCCCTCAAGGTGGAGGGTGATGAACACGTCTATGTGTATGCATACGTAAACGGCACTGACGCCACACCCGTACGTATTCTGGACTTCCTTCACGACAACAAGGGCGGGGCCGATGACTGGCGCCGCTACGGAGACCGCTTCACGGTGGAAGGCACATGGCAGAACGGCAAACTGTGGTTCCTCACCTGGCACGACGGGACATATGGCAAGATGCTGGGATTCCAAATAGTGAACGGCACCGTAGTGAACCCTGAGGACCCCGAAGACTATTATATCCCCAGCGACAAGGCCGGCATCAAGGACGTTGTGCGCTATCCCGGATGGGACAATTTCCTTGTGACACGCAACGGACGCGGCAACATCTATTCTGTGGGAGCTCCCGGTGTAAACGGGTGGATCGGCCTTGATGACCAGAAGGAAATACCCGCCCTCAGCCTTGCCTACGGTTTCAACTTCTTTGATTTCCACGGAGAGAATTACATTGCCTTCATGCAGCTTGACGGAGAGAACGCCGTTCGCGGAAAACTGGTGATCATGGACAATAAGGCCGAATCTCCAGCCCAGTTCCCGGACCAGCTTGACTGGTTTGCGGAGAACAGGACTCCAGGAGATGGTGAAGACCTTGCGGAAGGCCTCCGCTACTTCCCCATCCAGGATCCGGAGGACTTCGAGGCCAAATCCAGCATCACGGCAAGTCACTCCGTAGGAGACTGCACCGTCCGTTACATAGGCGGTAGCACGTATATTGCAGTACTTATGCAGGGCTGCGGACTCAGCCTTTTCCAACTTCAGTAAATGAAATACATCGCACTTTTTGTCATGACCCTCATTCTCTCGGCCTCAGGATGCCGGGAGAAGAAGGCCAGTAACGTCGCCCAGCCCGCCGTGAGGGTTGAAATCACGTCCTGCGACACCCGTGAGGTTGTTTTTATAGTTAACTCCATAGATGCTTCATCAGTCAGTTACGGAGTTGGGACAACGGCCGATGAAGCAAAAGATCTTGCAAAGGAGGAAGCCACGTTAACTACAGGTGCAGGCGTTCTGGAACTGTCCTGGAGCGGCCTTGAGCCCCTCACGGACTATGTCCTTTGCGTGAGGGGAAACGGTCCTTCGGGAGAAGAGGGGAAATGGGAGACGGCATCGTTCAGGACACTTGAGGAGCGTTCCTATGTCCCCACTTTTTCCAGTGTAAGCCTTGTGGGCTACTGGCACAGGGAGCCTCGCGTCTGGGACGCCGCGCGCTTTGGGCCTCACGTAAGCTGGAAGGCCCCCGGCGGCACCGAGCAGTGGCTCTTTGAGGCCTTCCTGTTCCTGGAAGGCAGTGACTGGCTTCATGGAAAGACATTCGTCCTGGGACCAGGGGAATCGGCCGGGAAAGCCGAATGGCAGTACCAGCTGGACCTCTGGCTTGGACCGGAAGGCTGCGTGAAGGAACTGGACAATGCCTGTCAGGCAGTAGCGGGAAGGATTGGCGCTCCGCCTGCAAAAAGAGGCGTTATCATAGGCATTCCTGATGCCATAATGTTCCAGAGATTCTCCGACAAGAATTCTTCCACAACATACTGGGGAGACGGGCTGGACTTTGCCTCTGTGGAAGACCGTCTCAAAGCCCTCCGGTGGTATATCGACAGTGCCCGCAGGATGTTCTCCACCCTTGGATGCAAGTATCTTGAACTCTCCGGCTTCTATATCACTTCAGAGGAGATATACCTCCCCTGGGACATAGACGTCAACTGCCGTTACAAGAACTGGGACGTCATCGCTCCGGCTCTGGCCGATTACTGCCATGACGCTCAGGAAGGCCTGTACTGGATTCCCTACCATATGGGGCCGGGCTATAAGTACTGGAAGCAGTTGGGCATAGACCAGGCCTGGATGCAGCCCAACTGGTACTGGGACCTCCGCAACGAAGGCCGTCATCCATTCTCCAAGACAATATCGGCCATAAAGGAGGCCGATATGAGCGGGATGGAACTGGAGTTCGAGTACTCCTGCGTGACCTCCCAGATGACAGGCGGCACTATGGGCCCGGACGGCGCCGGGAACCTTGTTTTCACGGCCCAGGACGTCCCTGCCCTCAAGGACCGCGTGAGGCAGTATATGAAAGAGTTCAAGGATGCCGGCTTCTACGGAGTAAAATCCATCGCCCTCTACTCAGGCACCAATGCCTTTACGCAGCTGGCAACTTCACCCGATGCCGCAGACCGCGCACTGTATGATGAACTGTGCCAGTTCATCATAGGGGGGAAGCGGAAACCGTAAAATGCAAGCGGCTCATTAACAGTTACTTACGCAAAAACCTCCCGTCATATTTACCTGGAGAAAAATGCATAAACTACTTAGTATCAGTAAATTACATTTTACGGCCTTTCTGGCTATCCTGCTCCCCTGCTGCGAGGTTCAGAAGGAAAACAGCGCGGTAACTCAGGACATTGAGCCACGCCAGGCCTTCATTGCAAAAGACGGAGTGAGGGTTGCCGTGGACTATGAGTCCGGAAACCTCAGCTACCTTGGAAGGGAGGACTCCAACTTTGCCGGCAACCATGGCCTCTGGAGGCTATACTACAATACCCCGGACCAGAAAGAGATAGAGATTTCGCCCTTGGGAGAAAAGCCTATGGTATGTGAGGAAGGAGATACCATCCGGATAGATTACAGCACACTTGGTGGTAAAGCGTTCAGCCTGCACCTGAGCATCTGGGAAGAAGGCGGGCAAATCCGCTTTGGGGCATCCCTTGAGAACAACGAGCCCCACACAATCATAAGGGAGCTGCAGTACCCCCTTATCGGCCATATGCAAATCCCCTCCGATTACAAACTCCTCACCACCCATACCGGAGGCCAGATCTTTGACAATCCCGTTTGGAAAATCTCCAATGTGGACACAAGGGCTCTCTATATGACCCCCGCCCAGAAATTCCGCCAACTGGACCTCCAGTATCCCCGCAACGCCGCCTCCAACTGCTTTGCATTTGTGGGAGAAAAGGACGGCCTCTATTTTGGGAGCCACGACACATCCCTGCAGCAAACCTGGCATGGACTCCGCACCTATCCGGATGAGGGTGGCATAGGCCACGTAACGGAAGATTTCAAGCACCTTGAAGCGGGCTTCTACCGCTATCCAAACGCCATGTGCGGGGACAGCTGGTCCAATGATGCCAGCGTAGTGGTGCCCTATGAGGGAGACTGGACAGAGACCTCACGAATCTACCGCAGTTGGGCCGACACCTGGTGGCATCACGCCCCGGTGCCGCAGTGGGTTCAGGATATGACCGGCTGGCAGAGGGTTATCTTCAAGCACCAGTACGGAGAGTATCTGAGGAAGTACACGGACCTTCCAGGCCGCATTGCCGCCGCCGGAGAGAGCGTTGGCTGCAACGCCGTCCTTGCCTTCGGCTGGTGGAAGGAAGGGATGGACAACGGCTATCCCAACTACACCATCGATGACTCCCAGGGCGGAGAGCCCGCCTGGAAGGAGGCAATAGCCGACTACAGGAGCGGAGGAAACAGACTCCTGCTATATTTCAACGGACGTCTGATTGATGTGGAAAGCGACTTCTACAAGAGCGGCGGCGGCGCCAGGGTAGCCAACAAGGACAACACAGGCCGTGAGTTCACGGAGCACTACAAGTTCACCGGAGAAGGCACCACGCTGGGCTACTATGACTCCCGCACGTTTGTGATTGCCGATATGTCAAAGCGCGAATGGAGAGACCAGCTCCTGAAGTGGGCCGACAGGGCTATGGATTACGGCGCCGACGCCGTGTTCTATGACCAACTGGGTGTTGCAGAGGAGTTCCCCAATTGGGACCTTTCCCGCGAGTACCCCGTCCAGGATATCTTTACGGGCCGCTATAAGGCCGATGCCCTCAGGGAAATCCGCGACCACATAAAGGCTAAGGATCCGGAGTTTGCCCTTGGGACAGAATGGCTCAGCGACTGCACTTCCCAGTTCTGTGACTTTGTGCACATAGTTGAATTCACCGCCCTTCCGGAGAGTTTCCCGGAGTGGTTCCGCTACACCTTCCCGGAGGTTGTCTGGAGTGACCGCTGCGTCCGTGACGACAACGACGTCCCCCGCCGCGTGAACAATACCCTCCTTAAAGGACTCCGGAACGACATTGAAGTGTTCCGCTGCCGCGGTCTCATAGACGAGACTCCCGTTTACCAGGCCCACCTTGCCAAGGTGAACGAGATCCGCCACGCCTTCCCTGAGCTTCTCCTGGAAGGCCGATTCACCGCAACGGATGGTTTCACCTGCTCCAACAAAGCCCTCTCGGCCTGCAGCTTCGCCTCAGGAAACCGCATAGCAGTTGTCATCACCAACACCGGAGACAAGAAGCAGAGAGGGAAGATAAACGTTCCAGGCTACTCTTTGACAGACAGCCGGACAATCGGCCCTTCAAAAGTCCGGAAAAATTGTGTAACTTTAGGCCGTCACGGACTTGCCGTGCTTATATTTGAGAAATGATAAGGTTTTTTTCACTTCTATCGGCATTCGCCCTTTTTGTGGTATCCTGCAGCGGCAGCACCCCTACAACTGCCGGAGCAACCCTCAAGGCCCCTGAAGAGGTGACGGCCCAGACCATTTCACAGGAATATGTGATTGTTTCCTGGAAAAACGCCGTCCCCGCCGCGGAAGGTTTTTACGTTTTCAGGCAGTCCAACGCCAGGCCGGAGTCGGTTCTTCCCAAAGATGCCACCTCTTACAGGTTTGATGACCTTGAGCCCGGAACGGAGTACCGTTTTGGCGTTCAGGCATTCGGCAGCGGCACCGCTATGTCTTCTATTGTCTGGCTGCCGGCCGTAAAGACACTGGAGTATCCCCCTACTCCGGAGCCAGAACCTGAGCCTGAACCAGAACCAGAGCCTCTGCTTACCTTCAACTGGACAGAGGTTACGGGACTTTCCCTTCCATCCTCCGTTAAAGTTTATAATACCGAGAGCACACTCAGCGGCCGCCCGCTGCAGGCGTGGTATGCGGTTTCAAAAACCGATGCCGACATCCAGTTACGTGTCCTCTTCCCCGGACTTGACAATAAGAAAACAATTGACGCCGTGGCGGAAGCCGATGAAAAATGCCTTATCCTTGTAAACGGCGGCATCTTTGGAAAATTCAATAACGGCCTTGCCGTATGTGACGGGCAGCAGACTCCCTGGGCACGAGTGGAAGACGACAACTGGGACGTAGACCGCCAGTACTGGGGCCCGGACGGGAAACTCCACACCATATCCCGCGGCCTGTTTGGTGTAGATGCAGCCGGAAAGCCGGGCGTTTACTGGTCTTACACCCCTTCCCACGGCACGGTGTACGTCTATGACAACCCCATACCCACAGTTGCAGGCGGCCCGGTCCAGGGCGGCGGAACGGACTCATTTCCATGCCAAAGGGCATCCTGGGAGCCTTATAACGCCATAACCTGCGGCCCGGTCCTTCTCCAGGGCGGCAAATGCCCCATCAACGATAAAAAGACGCCCGCCGGCTACTGGGAAACCAATTATGAACTCTGGGCCGATGACATCTACGGCGTGGACGTCCTTGCTGACAGAACCGCTGTGGGATACCGTGAAGACGGCAGCGTGATACTCCTCATTGTAGACGGTCGCATAAGCACTTCACAGGGTGCAACCACCCTTGAAATGGCTGAAATCATGAAAGGCCTTGGCTGCGTAGGAGCCCTCAACCTAGACGGCGGCGGTTCCACGGGAATGTGGGTCAGGGGCGGAGGCCACCTCAATGACCTTACCGGCGGCAACCGCGCCGTCCTGACAACCATAGGTTTCTTCAGCAAATGACCTTCCTGACACTCATACTTGCCGCTGTTATCGGCCTTGTTCCTGCGCCTGTGGAGTATTCTCCAAAGACCTGCCACACCTCTTTCAGGAAGGCGGTGGCGGAGCTTGAGCCCTGGCAGCAGAAAGAGGCTTACAGACTTACCATAAAGGGCAAGAAGGTTAAGATTGAAGCTCTCACTGATGAAGGGAGGTTCCGTGCACAGACCTCTCTGGAGCAGTTAAGGGCCCTTGGAGAACTGCCCCAGGGCACCATCTTTGACTATCCTCGCCTTCAGCACCGCGGGCTTATGATTGACGAGTCCCGAAGTTTCAAAGGCCTTGTTTTTCTCAAGAAGCAGGTGGACGCAATGGCTCTTCTAAAGCTCAATGTCCTCCATCTTCACCTTGACGACAGCGCCGGCTGGAGGATAGAGATTGACTCATTCCCGCTCCTCACTGAAAAGACCGCCTTCCGCCTTGGTTATACTTACCACCAATGGGAGGCTGGGAAATACAGGTTCTCCACGGCCGATGACCCGTCGGCCTACGGCGGATACTATACTAAAGCACAGCTACGGGAACTTGTGGAATATGCCGCAGAGCGCTTTATAACGGTGATTCCTGAAATTGAAATGCCCGGGCATTCTATGGAAGTGGGTTATGCATATCCGGAGGTCCTGTGTACTTTGGAAGACGATACCGTTTGCCGAGGCGCCTGGGACCTTTGCCCCGGATCTGAAGCAACTTACAGGCTCCTTGAAGGCGTACTTGAAGAAGTGATGGAGGTATTCCCCTCCCCGTTCATTCATATCGGAGGAGACGAGGCAGTGATGAAAACCTGGCCGGACTGTCCCAAGTGCAGGGCCCTTATGAAAAGGGAGGGCTACACATCCGTAAAACAGCTCCAGGGATACCTGGTGCGTCGTATAGAGTCCTTTGTGAAGGCCCACGGAAGGCGTATTATCGGCTGGGATGAAATCCTTGAGACGGGGGTCCCGGAAGATGCAGTGGTCCAGAGCTGGAGAGGAGTTTCCGGAGGACAGAAGGCATCGGCCTCAGGACATCAGGTGATAATGTCCCCCAACACCCACTGCTACTACAATTACTATCAGGACCTTATCCGGAAGGAGCCAAAGGCCGTAGGAGAACTGGTTTCCCTGCGCTTTACCTATGGCTATGAGCCCCTTGCCCCGGGGATGGCACCCGAGCATCTTCTTGGCGTCCAGGCCAATCTATGGACGGAACTTATCCCAACGCCGGAGCACGCGGAGTATATGCTCTATCCAAGGCTCTTTGCCCTTGCAGAGACTGCGTGGACTCCTTCATCGGCCAAAGAATATAAAGGATTCCGGAAACGTGCACGGAGGCTTCTGGACGTGTTCCGGGCACGCGGATACAACACCTTCGATATGGACACGGAGAGCGACCTTGCGCGCTCCGGTCTTCAGCGCTTCCCTCCCGAGGGGCAGCCAATTCCAATTGACGATTAACTGACGCTATATGATCTTCAAAATTGACGGGGGCAGTAAAGAGCCCATCTACAAACAACTTGTGTTGCAGGTAAAAAGAGCCCTGCACGACGGAAGCCTTAAGGCGGGAGAGCAGATCCCTTCAATGAACGACCTTTCGGCAAAACTTGGCATTTCAAGGGAAACCGTGAAAAAGGCATACGGCGTCCTTGTGGAGAACGGCCTTATTGTGCCCAAACACGGAAAGGGCTTCTATGCGGCCGACATAGAGGCCGGCGGCCGCCCCCAGGTGCTTGTTATCTTTGACAAGTTCTCCGTTTACAAGCAGATTCTTTTCAACGCCTTCGCCGAGAAAGTTGGAGATAGGGCCGATATAACCATAGTGAACCACAACCAGAGCCTGGACCTTCTTACGTACTACCTGGACAACTATCTGGACGATTTTGACTACTACGTGGTAACGCCTCACTTCCCTCTGGATTCGGAGACCCAGGCCGGCGTCCTGAAGCAGCTTGCCCGCATCCCTAACCGTAAACTCATTATGCTGGACCGCCTGCAGCCGGACTATCCCGGAAACTACGGTGCAGTGTACCAGGACTTTGAGTCGGATATCTACGACGGCCTTGCGCAGGGATTCGAGAAAGGGCCCCATACCGACTGCCGGCTTAAGGTAATCACCCTGCCGGAGTCCCTTTACGGTTCAATCATCCGCCGCGGCGTGGAGCGCTTCTGCAAGGACTATGAGATACCGGTGTCTTTTTACTACACCGCTCCCGAAGAGATTTCACGTGGAGACATCTTCCTGGTGCTGAACTCTCAGCTGGACGAAGGCCTTGTGAGCCTGGTGAGAAAAATATCGGCCTGGAATCTTACCATCGGTGAAGACGTGAAGATTATCTCATACAACGAATTCCCTATGAACGAGCTTGTCCTTGGCGGACTCACCACCGTTTCCACGGATTTCTGGGAGATGGGACGCCTTGCGGCCGATATGATTACAGGCCACAAACTGGGCAAACTGCGTTGCCCGTTCAGGATGAACCGCAGGCACACCTTCTGATTTTATGCCCCTTACTATTGCGTAAGAGCAAAATAATCCCTATATTTGCATTAGAATACCACAGTACACCACACTTTAATAATATTTATTATCTACATAACTAATTCATTATCAGCATGAGAAAACTCTTTAAAGTATTCCTCGCTCTTACAGCAGGCCTGGCTATTGCCAGCTGCGCCAAAGAGTACGACGACACTGAGCTCAAGGGCAAAGTTGACGCCCTTGACAAGAAAGTGTCCACACTGGAACAGAAGGTGAATGCCCTCTCAGAGCAGGTCACCGGTATCGCTGCCACCATTGAAGAATGGAAGAAAGGCGGTTTCGTAGAGTCCATCCAGGAGATTGAAGGCGGGTACACCATCAATTTCGTAGGCGGCAAAACCGTTACCCTCTATAACGGTAAGGACGGCAAGGACGGAACAAACGGTACCAACGGAACTAACGGAACCAACGGTACTGACGGAACCAACGGTACTGACGGCGTTGACGGTAAGACACCCCAGATCATCAGTTACAACGACGAACTTGTATGGGCAATTGACGGAGAGCCTATCCTTGTTGGCGGCAAACCCGTTCCCGCAAACGTAGTTCCCACCTTCCAGATCAAGGAAGACGGCCATCTCTGGATGACCCTCTCCGGCGCAGAGACAGACCTTGGTAAGGTTGTTGGCGAAGACGGCGCAGGCGCTGCCGGAGACTCAATCCTCAAGTCCATCGAAGAGAAGGACGGGGAGGTTGTATTCACCCTCAACGGTGACCCTGAGGTAGTTTACACCATACCAATGGCTAAGGCTTTCAAACTTGTCATTGCAAATAAAGAGTATGAAGCAGCCGCAGGCGCAACCCTGAAGATTGACTTCACCGTTACCAACGGCACCGCAGAGATGGTTGACTGCTTTGCAGGCGGCCTCTACAGCGCAAAGATCGTGGGCAGCCAGGTTGTCGTAAACGTTCCGGATCCTTTCCAGGCCGGTCAGGTACTTGTATGGGCACAGAATGACAAGGGCCTCTCATCAATGGTAAAACTCTCCTTCATTGCATCCGCAGACCTTGTGGTTGTTACTCCCGCAGACGAGATTGCCGCAATCCCTGCTTCCGCCGGAGACTTTGTGATCTCCCTCACTTCCAACGTAGATGTGGAAGTAAGCGAACCTGCAGTAGACTGGGTTAAGGCAGTCATCACCAAGGCCGATTACACCCTCACCCTTACCCTCACCGAGAATGAAACCGGTGAGCCACGTGAGACCGACATAGAAGTAGTACGCAAGGACAACGGCAATCTTGTCCAGAAGATCCATATCGTACAGCTTGGCGTAGACCTTATCCCCAAGGTGACCATTGATTTCACCGCACAGGGATACGCAAACGCCCAGGATCTCACCAATCTCACAGTTGACGATATCACTGTTACCTTTGACAAGGCAACTGGTGCCAATCCTCCCAAGTATTATACCAGCCCTGCTGGAGCTCGCACTTACGCCGGCAACATCACTACAATAACCTCTGCAAAGTACTACATAAAATCCATCAAGATTACTTACGACAAGAGCAAGGCTTTTGCAGCTACCCCTGACAGTGGTGCCTTGAGCACGGTTGACTCATCTACGGAACTCTGGACAGCAGCCGCTGAAGAAGGCGTTGCATCCGTGGCATTCACAACCGACACCGGCGGTCAGGCCCGCTACCAGAAGATGATCATCTACCTTGGCGACGAAATCCCCGCCACCCCCAAGGAACTCACCATCAAGACCCTGTTTGCAAAGAACTCCACTGACACTGAAGCCTGGAACACATATTATGGCGGCACTCCCGGAACAGACCGCAACATCGCCATGGATGATGATTACGTCTATATTGCCGAGAGTTCAGCTGCAGCAAAGCTTTGGGCAATCAGTATTGCAGATCCCAACCAGGCAAAACTGGTAAATGTAGAAGGTGTCTCCGGAGGCGCTCATGCCCTGACCTGCCCCCGTGTTGTAAAGAACACTGACGCAAACGTTAACGGCGGCAAAGATGTTCTCATCTGCTCCAACCTTACCCGCGGAGGAGAGGACCCCAAACTTTATATGTGGGCCAATGGCATTGACAACGCCCCCAAGGCAATCACACTTACCACATGGGCCACAGACAACTGGTATGGAGACACATTCACTGTCTGGGGAACTCTCCAGGATGGTGTCCTGCTGTTTGACAAGACAGATGGCAGCGGTAATGGTGTTGTCACTTTCCTCCTGAATGGTGTTCCTGCCGGTAGCAGCATGTATCTGGTAGGACGTATCAAGACAGTTGATGCATTTGGTTCACACACCGGAGTCTGTGCTTTCTATCCCATCCCGGACGGAACTGCCGGTGTCTATTCTCCCGGACGCGGTACAGAGGCACGCGGACAGTTTGCCACTCTTGGTAATTCCCTGAAGACAGAGGGCGGTATTGCCGTTACCCTTTCCCCTCTTGACTATGATGAGGGCACCAACGGTTTCGTTCTTGGTTACAATTTCGTTGAATGGGAAGGCTACCGCTATGTCGTATACGGTAACTTCGTTAACAACAAGACAGGTTATGTCCGTGTAAGGCAGGGAGAACTTACAGACAGCTGGAACAAGGTTGCAAGTACCGGCACCCGTCTGTACCGTCGTGATCTTGTATCCGGTGGCCTTGCAGCCAGCAACAGCGGCATGGATATTACCACCAGAGTGATTAACGGAGATCTTTACATAGCTGCACAGATGCAGAACGTGGGCTTCGGCCTCTACAAACTCTGCTACGAATAATCTCAACTGCTATACCACACTTTCAGGGCAGCCCCACAGAGGGTTGCCCTGTTTGTTTTTACAATTCTTTTGTTTACTTTTGCAGATATGAATGTGTCAACCAGCATACTTTTGGACAAAATAAGATATGTCCTTTCCAATGAGCCAGTAAATAGAGCCTGGCTGTTTGGATCGTATGCAAGAGGACAGGAAACCAGTTCCAGCGACATAGATATTCTTGTAGAGATGGCTCCCAACGACCTCACCATGCTGGGATTCCTCAAAATCCAGACAAAACTGGAGAAGGCAACAAAGAGGCCGGTAGACCTCATAGAGGATGAATGTCTGGAAGACTTTGCCAGGGAAAGTGCCGAAAAAGACAAAATCTTGTTCTATGAAGCAGTTTGAAGACAACACATCAGTCCTCAGAAGGATTTTGGACAATATCTCCAATATTGAATCGCTTCTACTGACAACAACTGAAGAGTCTTTTCTCAATAACCTGAAGGACTATAATGCCATTTGCCTTGAATTTATTCAAATTGGAGAAAAAGTCAATTTGCTTTCTGATGATTTCTATAACCTGCATCCAAGTGTACCTTGGCATGAATTATATGGTTTGAGAAACCGTATAGTCCACGGGTATGACAAAGTCAATAAATCAATAATATGGGCAACCCTCCAGCAAGATTTGCCCGTCATTAAATCCGAGATTCAAGATATCATCAACCAATAACGACTCAGGGCAGCCCCACAGAGGGTTGCCCTGTTTGTTTTAAGCTTATGCCGGTACTGAACGTACACGTTTTGGGTCAAAAATGTGCTCGGCAAGTACCGATTGGTACTAGGGATGCACGTTTTGAGGCCAAAATGTGCTTGGCGAGTACCGCTTTTTTTGTATCTTTGGGTAGGATGAAAAAGACAGTCTTATTATTTGTCATGGTGGCCCTGCTATGGGGCTGCAGCACACCGGCCGAAAGGGCCGCGAGGGACCTTGCGGGGCGCATTTTGCCAGGGTATAGCATATCTTTCAAGGAAAAGGCCGATACCACGGAAAGTTACTCCTTCTACTCTAAGGGCGGAAGGCTTGTGATTGAAGGGGCTTCGGCAAATGCAATGGCCGTTGCGCTTAACAGGTTCATCAAGGATTATTGCAAGGCCGACGTCTCCTGGTACGCCTCAGACCCGGTGGAAGTGCCTGCGGTGCAGCCCGCTGTGCCTGAGCCTGTGAGCGGGCACGCCCTTGTCCCCTACCGGTTCTTCCTCAACTACTGCACTTTCGGCTACGAATTCCCCTGGTGGGACTGGCCGCAGTGGGAAAGGCTCATAGACTGGATGGCTCTTAACGGAGTAAACCTTCCCCTGGCAATAACCGGCGAGGAAGCAGTGTGGCAGGAAGTTCTGCGCTTCCACGGCCTTACGGACGATGAAATCCGGGCATGGTTCACGGGGCCAGCCCATCTTCCCTGGAACCGTATGTGCAATATTGACGGAGAGGACGGTCCCCTGCCTCAGGAATGGATAGACGGCCAGGTGGAACTCCAGAAACAGATTCTTAAGCGTGAGAGAGCCCTTGGAATGAAGCCCGTCCTGCCGGCCTTCAACGGCCACGTGCCGGAGGCGCTGAAGGAGATTTATCCTCAGGCCAGGATAACGGACGTGTCCCGCTGGGGCGGCTTCCCCAAGGAAAACCTCTGCCATTTCCTCTCTCCCACGGATTCCCTGTATGGAGTGATTGAGAAGGAGTTTCTATCAGCGCAGGAAAAGATTTTCGGCACTGACCACATCTATGGGATGGACCTTTTCAACGAGGTTGAAGCGCCTTCCTGGGACCCGGAAACACTGGCGGCAATAGGAGAATCGGCCTATGAGTCACTGGCGGCGGCAGATACCAATGCCGTCTGGCTCCAGATGGGCTGGCTTTTCCACTATGACCGGAAGCACTGGACGCCGGAAAACGTGAAGGCATATCTTCAGGCAGTGCCCCGGGGTAAGGTCATACTTCTGGATTATTACACGGAACATACGCCAGTATGGACCTTTACAGACGGTTTTTACGGGCAGCCTTATATCTTCTGCTATCTTGGGAACTTCGGCGGAAATACGCGCCTTGCGGGGCCTTTCCGGAAGGAAAGTGAGCGCATCTCGGAGGCTCTTTCCTCCGGCGGCGCATCAGGAATAGGCTGTACGCTGGAGGCCTTTGGCATTAACCGCTGGCTGTATGAGTACGTGATGGAAAGGGCCTGGGAGCCTTCTCTGCCAGATAATGAGTGGCTGTCCGGGCTTGATTCCAGGCGGGGCAGCCCTGCAGGTTTCTGGAAAGATATGGCCGATAGCATCTACGTCCGCGGCTCTTTCTCTGAAGGGATGCTCTTTTGCGGCAGGCCGTCCGACGAAGGCCACGCCAGTTGGAGGGTGAACCACACCACTCCTTATGATCCTGCTACCCTTGAGAGGCAGTACGGCCGTCTTCTGGAGAATCCGTCGGATTTAGCCGCCTGGAAGGCCGATGCAGTAACCCTTGGCATCCAGGTGAGAGGGAACCGCTTTGCGGCGCTGAGGGATGAGTTTGTGGCTGCGTGCCGTGACGGTAACATTTTATCGGCCCAATTAATTGGAGACTCTATGAAGGCGCTTATGCTGGAGATTGACTCCCTGGCATACACGCTCCCGCAGTTTCGGGCGGAAAAATGGCTGCAGGAGGCCGATTCATGGGGTGGTTTCAGGGACAATGCCTGGCACCTTATCACACGCTGGGGCAACACGGAGAACCTCGGGGACTACGCGTCAAGGGCCTGGAGCGGACTTACAAGGGCCTATTACCTTCCACGCTGGGAACTCTTCATTAATACGCATCTGGATTGTCTGCGTTCAGGAAAGTCCTTTGATCCGGAAGCGTTTGACCGTGAATGCCGGGAACTTGAACTAAGGCTCTTCCGCCACGCACCGGCTCTTCAGTCTCTGGACCTGATGACATATAACGTCCGGCACGGAACTGATGGCATTGCTTCAGTTGTGGAAAGTGCATCGCTTGCCGCCATACAGGAACTTGACAGTTGCAACAGGAGGTCTCAGGAGTTCCAGTTGGAAGCGCTTTCCAAGGCCATTGACGGGCGGCCTTTCCACTTTGCCCGCGCGTTCCCTTTTGTCGGCGGGGCATACGGTAACGGGGTGCTGTCAAAGGAGCCTCTTGAAACAGCCTTCACCGTGGCGCTGCCCGTTGCCGGAGGCGCAGAACCCCGCTCGATGGCCGTTGTGGAAACCTCTGAATGCGTTTTTGCATCTGTCCATCTGGACCACGTGAGCAGTGAGGCAAGGATGGAACAGGTTCGCTTTATCAATGAGTGGTTCCGGGACCATTACTACGGTACCCTCAAGCCGGTATTCCTTTGCGGAGACTTCAATTCCAGGCCGGAATCAGAAGTAATGAGCCTTATGGAAGAAAAATGGGAAAGGCTTTCCGGCACTGATTTCACCTACTCCTCAGATGATCCTCACGGCTGCATAGACTACATCTTTGCGCTTAAGGATGCCGCCCCGGTGCGGGTGGTATCGGCATCCGTTGTCACCACCGCCGGCCTTCTTTCAGACCACTTCCCGGTTAAAGTGACTGTAGAATTTTAGGCCGATTGGTAGTGATGACATCCACCCCCAGCTCACGGAGATAGCGCATCTCCTCGGGGTCATCCACAGTCCAGACATTCACGGTAAGGCCGAGGGCGTGGGCGCGGGCCACCCAGTCCGGGTGCTTATGGAATGCAACCCAGTTATAGTCGATGCCGCTGATGCCATCGGCCTTGATCTGTTCAGGCTCCACCACACCTTCCAGATACTGGTTCTGGAAACCGGGGAGGTTGGCGGCAATCCATTTGCAGGCATCGTAACTGAACGAGATGAACATCACCCGCTCCGGGTCCAGAAGGCCGTGGGCTTTCAGTTGCCACACGCAGCGGCGGGCAAGTTCCAAAGTGGCCTCTACGGTATCCTGAGGCTTTATTTCCAGCACCAGCATACAGGCCGATTCTGCCCCCTGGTGCAGGTATTCGTTAAGCGTGGGGATAGTTTCACCGTTTGGAAGGCGGGTCTTCAGGAGTTCCCTGTAAGTGCTTGTATGGATGGGAATGCCGTTAAGGGAAGCGTCGTGATTAACCACCACCACGGAATCTGCGGTGAGGTGGACGTCAAACTCGCTGCCCCAGAAGCCGCCCTCCTGGGCAAGACGGAGGGACGCTATGGAATTCTGGGCATAACGGGCCTCCTCACACTCCCAGAAGCCGCGGTGGGCGCAGACCTTCTGGGCCATTATGGGAACGGTCACCAGAAGTGCCGCCAAAGCGAAAACAATTTTTCTCATACCGTAAAGTTAATCATTTTTATTTGTATCTTTGGAGTCTATGGCAAAACTCTTACTCATAGACGGGCACGCGCTGGTGTTCAAAATGTACTACGCGTTCCTCCGCCGGCCCATGATTAACTCCAAAGGGGCCGATATGTCAATCCTCTACGGGTTCACAAAGTACCTTCTTGAGATGTTCGGCCGGGAGGAGCCAACTCACGTTGCCGTCGCCTTCGACCCCCCGGGCGGCACGTTCCGCAATGAGATGTACCCGGCATACAAAGGCACCCGTCCCCCTACCCCGCAGCTTATCATAGATGCCCTGGAGCCGCTCACAGAGCTGGTTCAGGCTATGAATATACCCGTTGTGATGATCCCCGGCTTTGAGGCCGATGACGTCCTGGGCTCGATAGCCACCCAAAACGCCGGGCCATCCCTGGACGTTTTCATGGTAACCCCGGATAAGGATTACGGGCAGTTAATCGGCCCTCACTGCTTCCAGCTTAAGCCCGGAAAAGCGGGCTCTGAGAGCGAACTTGTGGGAGTACAGCAGCTCTGCGAGAAATGGGGCATCAGTGAGCCTTCGCAGGTAATTGATATGCTTGCAATCTGCGGAGATACGGCCGATAACGTCCCCGGCGTAAACGGCGTGGGAGAGGTTGGGGCCGCAAAACTGATTGCAAAATACGGTACCCTGGAGAGCATCTACGAGCACCTGACGGAACTAACGCCCCGGCAGCAGGCCCAATTTGAGGAGGCACGGCCGCATATGGCCCTTTCCAAGGCCCTTGTGACCATCAAGACGGATATGGAACTTCCAGTGACGCTGGAAGATATGGCCTACTCCGGAAACTTCCAGGGGAAGCTTGCCCAGCTGTTTGATTTCTATGAGTTCAGTTCGCTGAAACGCTTCCTGCAGGGGCATATTATGGCCGATGATTCCACAGTGTTCGGCCCTGTCATTTCCGCCGGAGGCCAAGGCACCCATTCTGTCATTTCGACCGGAGCCGAAGGCGTAGCGGAGAAATCTCCCGTCCCGGAGGTAAAAGATATTTCCCTCCCTGAGCTTATCGCCAGTCACCCTGCCAAACTCGGCATCGTGGTTTCCGGAAAGAAGATTACGCTCAGTGACGGCAAGGCGGCAGCCTGCTCCGTCATTGCCGGCCCCGACCGGCAATCTCTCAAGGCCCTTCTGGAAGACGCTTCCATTGAGAAATACGGAGATGACCTCAAGAAGGCTTCCAATGTCCTGGCGGCAGATGGTATCGGCCTTGAAGGGCACTGGAACGATGTCCGCCTTATGCACTATGTAATTGACCCTGAGCGCAGCCACAACCCCGCGGAACTTTCCAAGACCATCCTGGGCATTGACTTTGAGGCGGCTCCGGAGAAGGTCTCAACAGGCTCTCTCTTTGACGATATCCCGGATGAGGATGAGCCTTCCCGCAGCCTTGAAACCGCGGCAATGGTGCTTCTTGGGGATGCCCTCCGGAAGGACCTTCCGGACTTTTACGATAAGATGGAAGAGCCTCTTTCCAAGGTGCTTGCTAAGATGGAAAGGGACGGCGTGAAGGTGGACCTGAGGCAGCTTTCGCACTTTGCCGATTCCCTGAGGGTGGAACTTGTAGAGAGGGAGGCCCGCATCAGGGAAATGGCCGGAGAACCAGGGCTCAACATATCTTCCCCCAAGCAGGTTGGAGACATCCTCTTTGAGAAACTCCGCCTGGACCCCAAGGCCAAAAAGAGCGCCAGGGGCCAGTACTCCACGGACGAGGCAACGCTCTCGGAGATTTCAGACCGCCACCCCATAGTGAATGAAATCCTGGAATTCAGGGCCGTCAAAAAGCTCCTTTCCACGTACATAGAGCCATTCCCCTCTTACGTGAGTGAGGCCGATGCCCGTGTCCACACCACCTTCAATCAGGCCCTTACCGCCACCGGGCGTCTTTCCAGCTCCAACCCCAACCTCCAGAACATCCCGGTGCGCACGGAGCGCGGCAAGGAGATACGTAAAGCCTTTGTGCCGGGAACGCCGGACGGAGTGATAGTATCGGCCGACTATTCCCAGATTGAGCTTAGGATCATGGCCCATCTGAGCGGCGACGAACACCTCTGCAAGGCCTTCCGCGACGGCCAGGACGTTCACGCCGCCACTGCTGCAAAGATCTTCGGAATCCCCGTGGAGGAGGTCACGCGTGAGCAGAGGGGCCAGGCCAAGACCGCCAACTTCGGGATAATGTACGGGATATCGTCCTTCGGCCTGGCGCAGCGGCTGGGGGTGTCCAGAAGCGCTGCAAAGAGCCTCATAGAGGACTATTTTGCGTCATTCCCTGCTATCCGCAGTTTCATTGATTCGTCCATCGCATTTGCGCGGGAGCACGGGTATGTGGAAACGCTTTTCGGCCGTCGCAGGTACCTCCCGGACATCCATGCCCGTAACGCCACCGTCCGTGCCCTGGCAGAGAGAAATGCCGTTAATGCGCCCATCCAGGGGACATCGGCCGATATAATAAAACTTGCCATGATAGGCGTGGCCGCGCGGCTCAAGGAGGGCGGTTTCCGCTCCAAAATGGTGCTGCAGATCCACGACGAACTCCTCTTTGACGCCATTCCCTCGGAGGTTCCCGCCCTTAAGGCAATGGTCACGGAGGTGATGGAAAACGTAATCAAACTGTCCGTGCCGCTCACGGTTGAGTGTTCGGCCGGCACCAACTGGCTGGAGGCACACTGATGGAAAACGAAAAAGACTTAATACAGAGGGCAATAGCCGGAGACCAGATGGCCTACCGTATGCTCTATCAAATCCACGAGCCCTCCGTCCGCGGCCGTGTGAGCGGCTATTTCAAATGGAAGGCCGATGTGGACGATGTTGTGTCAGAGAGCTTCCAGAAGGCGTTTTCGGCGCTATCGGCCTTTGACATGACGCGGGAATTCAGGCCGTGGCTCCTTACCATCGCCACCCGCACGGCGCTTGACCATCTTTCAAGCATCCAGCGGGAAGACCACAAGAAGGAGGGCATCCTCCACAAGGCTACGGAGGGAGACCCTTCCAGCGCGGAGCTTACGGACACCACGCCGGAGGAAGAGATCATCAACGACGAAGTCCATCAGCGGCTTATGCAGTTCATAGATGAACTTCCGTCCCTGTACAAGGACGTGATGATAAAGTATATGATAGAAGAACTTGAGTACGAGGAAATTGCGCAGGAGCTGGGGTTGGAGCTCAACACTGTCCGTACACGTATTCGCAGAGGCAAGCAGCACCTGGCCCAGATGATGCTCAGGGGGGAAGTGGAATGAGTTTTCAGGACTTTATATCGTTTGTTCAGAAGGACTTCGCGCTCACTGATATTCAGAGGGAGCGCTTTGAGGCTCTGGATGGCCTGTACCGGGAGTGGAACGCCAAGATAAATGTGATTTCCCGCAAGGATATCGACTCTGTCTACGAGCACCATGTGCTGCATTCGCTGGCCATTGCAAGGTATCTTCTTACAGTGCCGGGGCTTTATGAGTCCTTCTCCTCTGCTTCCGTGCTGGACCTTGGCACCGGCGGCGGTTTTCCGGGAATACCGCTGGCAATTCTATTCCCTTCTGCGCAGTTTACCCTTTGTGATTCCGTGGGGAAGAAAACCATTGTAGCGTCTGCCGTTTCTTCCGCGCTTGAGTTGTCAAATGTGCAGGTTGTAAACGCCCGCGCAGAGTCCCTGGGGCGCAGTTTTGACTATGTTGTATCACGTGCAGTAGCATCCCTTCCGGACTTCTATCCCTGGGTGAAAGGCTCCTATGACAAGGGCATCCTCTACCTCAAAGGCGGGGACGTTTCAGAGGAAATTGCCGCTGTTATGGGCCGATACCACCTTCCCCGCGGCTCCGTCCACACCTGGCCCGTATCCTCCTGGCTGCAGGATTCCTACTATGACGGGAAGCTTGTGATACATATTGAAAGGTAGGAGGGTTATATTCACAAAACTGTGGCCACCCTCGGCCGCATAAGAGGGAGGGGCCCACGAAGTGGGAGGGGTCGCGAAGCGACGTTTTGTGAATATAACCCTCCCACCTTTTATGAAAAAAAATTTGGTGTTTTCAGCGGGAATTACTACCTTTGCAGTCCATTACGCGAAAATATAAAAAATAAGATATTATGAAGAGAACATTTCAGCCTTCCCGTCGCAAGCGTGTGAACAAGCACGGCTTCCGCGCCCGCATGGCCTCCGCCAACGGCCGCCGCGTACTGAGCGCCCGTCGCCGCCACGCACGTAAGAAGCTCTCCGTATCTGACGAAGACCGCTGGTAGTACCCACGGGGCTACGGCAGGGTTCAGTCCGGACCGGCCCCTACCTACCGCTTCTTACAGCAATCACTTAACGCAGACCGCACATCGGCCTGCGTTTTTTGTTGCTCCCTCCCTTTATAGTTCTCCCCTGGCGGTACCACCCTAATTGTAATGCCGACGCGATGGAGCTTAACCCGCTTATTATCAGTCACTTATAGAGTTGTTTGGGATTACCGGTAATCCCAAACAACTCTATAACCCACTGTGTTCCAGCACTTTAACCTCCACCCGGCTTGCAGCCATTTCATATCTTTGCAACATAAAACAGATGCCTATGACCTACAACAGCCAACTGGTCCTTTACTATCTCCTCCACCTTGCCGGAAACTGCCTGGAGAGCGCCCCTCCGGATTATTCCGCTATGGCTCAGGAGAGGGAAGCCATGGAGGTTGCCCAGTTTGTGCAGGAAGCATCGGCCCTGGAACTTACTCCACCTCCGCCGCGGGAAATCATCCGCATCACGCGTGGAATGAAGATCTACTTCGGGCAGGAAGAGCTGAAACTGAGGCCGATGTCAAAGGCCGTCCTGTTTCTTTTCCTGAGGCATCCGGAGGGTATTGCCCTAAAAGATATCGGCGACCATAAGGAGGAACTCACCCGCCTGTACTCCAGAGCCGCCCGCACCGATTCCCCGGATAAGATTGAGAGGAGCGTCGCGCGTCTGATAGACATCTTCTCCAACGAGCTAAATGTGAATCTTTCAAGGGTGAACGCCGCTTTATCGGCCCTTGAAAATGAAGTCCGGCACCAAATTGACGGCCGTGCAGGAGAGAGAAAAAGTTTTAAATTCTTTAAATCCATCGTTGTTTGGGAGTAGCTTTCCACCCCTGATCCGTTGAAACGTAAAAACTTTCACGCGAAACAACGCTTTCTTTCGAGGGATCCTTGTTTAAAGTGCCTGAAATGCATATTTTGGCCTACAAAAACAAGTCTATGAAAAGGAAAGTTATCGAGGGTGAAGTTCACCACATTTACCAGAAATCAAGGGGCGGGGTGGTTATCTTCTACTCGCTCAGAGATTATCTTGTGTACTTTACAATCTATTGCACTCTGGCCGATAAAATGGACGTCACCGTGCTGGCCCTCTGCCCTATGCCGGATCATCTCCACAGCGCCTGCCGCTTCCAAAGCCCGGAGCAGATGGCGAAGTTCGTGCAGCAGTATACAAGAATCTTTGCCAAACAGTGGAACAGGTCCAGACACCGCCGGGGATCACTTATTCAGGAGAGATTCGGCAGCGCAGTAAAACTTGGCAATAAAGCGGTTCGCACAACCATAAATTATAATAACAATAACCCGGTGGAGAGAAAGATTGCCCAGAGGGCCGAGGACTACCGCTGGAATTTCCTCAAGTACTTCAGGAACCGTCATCCATTTTCAAAGCCGCTGGATGAATCGGTCGCTTCATCAAAACTAAGGCGGGCACTTCAGGACGTGCGCGCCATATACAAGAAAGGAGAATGGGTGCATTATTCCCAACTGGACCTGTGGATGAACGGACTGAACTCTGATGAGGTGCAGCAATTGGCCGATTACATTATCAGCACCTGGAACGTAATAGACTATGTGGGAGCTATCAGTTATTATGGGGATTACGATGCTATGATACGAAGTTTTCACGATAATACCGGGGGCGAATACGAAATACGTGAGGATAAGGACAACTATTCAGATGCCGTTTATGCCGATTGCACACAGTTGCTTATGAGCCAGGGGTACATCCCAAGTGTAAGGGAGATTCCAGGATTACCGTTTTACAGGAAATTGGACTTATATAAGATACTCACGGCTAGGACAGCCGCAAAACCCTCCCAAATCAATAAGTACCTACATTTGCCAGTGGATGTTAAGTAACTGTCCCACAGGGACTTGCGGAGTTGTTTGGGATTACCGGTAATCCCAAACAACTCCTCAACTAACTGATAATAAAGGGGTTGAGCCACACCGCATCGGCATTACAATATGGGGGAGAAACCGCCAGGGGAGAAGAGGTTGAGCGACGCGGCGACGGAAATACAGTAAATCAGGAAGTTGGTGGTTCAAGAGTTTTTTTGTACCTTTGAGCAGAGTTACCACATTATTTGGACGGATATGCCTAAACCACGGGACTTCCTACCCAGGACCTTATCTTCCAGAATCTGCTTGCGGACTGTCATTTCTGTAGGTAGTCTCCTTGTAGCCACCATTCTTGCAATGACCATCGGGACACGGCTCATTATCCATGAAGAGACCGGTGGCAACGTGGACCAGGCACTGGAGGTTTTTGACCCAGGTTTCCGTATCTCGATTGCAATGATCATCCTGGGCGTAATCCTGATTGCAGCAGGCGCAATTATCATTGCAAGAACCAGCATGAAGCCCCTTAGAAAACTCACGTATACAACCCTTGACATTGCGCAGGGCAATTACTCCCTGCCCTTCGGTGAGACAAAGCGCACTGACGATGTAGGACGCCTTCAGAACCATTATGTGAAGATGCAGGAGACCGTCTCCGCGCATATGGAACAACTGAAGAGCCTGTCCCAGAGCGAGGAATCACGCCAGCAAGTACTTGCCGAAACCTACGCCAAGACCAAGGAGATTGAAAAACTGAAGAGCGCGTTCTTCAGCAGCATGACCCATCAGCTGGCCGATGAAGTGGCTCAGATCCAGGGCGGTGCGGATAAACTCTATGAAAGCGGCGGGGACATTGACAATGAGGAAATGAGGCAGGTCCTCAAGGACATCGAAAGAGACGGCGTGAGGGTGACGGAGATTCTTAACGATATGCTTAGCAGCAACAATTGAGGCCGATATGAGTACACTGTTCGGACGCATACAACGGTCTCTTCCGATGAAGATCAGCATCAATATGTTCTTTGTTGCAGTGCTGGTTTTCCTGCTGGTAAACGGAATCTTCGGAGCGCTGTCAAGGCGCCATTTCCACACCGTCGCTATGGACAAGGCCTCCAGTACACTCAGCACGGCGGCAGACAGCGCCAGGCACTATCTTCAGCCCCTGAGCCGGGAGTCCCTGCAGAATCTTTCAAAGGCGCTCTCCCCCCTGAAGCCATACCCTAATTCATATTTTATGATCCTGGACAAGGACGGCAGGTATCTGATGCACCGGGACTCCGCCAAGATAGGGGTAAAGACCATCTTTGACCCGACAAACGGCAGATATTACCCGGACAAACTGACCCTCGGGCACGAAATGACAGCCGGCCATAGCGGAAGGATGCACGCCAAAGTGGCAAATGTGCTGTGCCTTATATGCTATGAGCCCATTGAGGGAACCGGACTCAGCGCAGCCCTGGTGAGCCCGGAGCGGGATGTCCTTCACAGATACTGGCGCCTCAGGTTATGCATATCCATAATCGTCGCCATCGGCCTTATCATTATCTTCCTAGTGTGCCGAAGAATAGTGGCGCGGGCGTTTGAACCCCTGGAACTTCTGGAAGAACAGACAAAGCGGCTTTCAGAAGGAGACTACTCCACCGTCATTCCCCGCAGCAACGTCAACAGCGCCATCGGGCATCTGCAGAACAGTTTTGCCGATATGCAGGAAACTATCAGCAGCCAGATCCGTGACCTTGACGCCGCAATCGGGGAATCGGCTAAACGCAACGAAGAACTCCAGAAGGCGACATCGGCCCTTGAGGACGCCATCAGGCGCCGGACCGAATTTGTCTCCAACATGACCCACCAGATCCGGACACCGCTGAACCTCATCCTGGGCTTTTCACAACTTCTCCGTGACACCACCGGCGCAGACCTTACCCGCGAAGAGCGGCAGCAGCTCCTCCAGGTGATTGACTACAACGCCATGGCGCTCACAAGGATGTCCCTCATGCTCTACGACAGTTCAGACCGTGGATACCATGACGAAATGGTGAGTTTCACTTATGAGCCCGTATCCTGTAACGACATTGCAAGGGAGTGCATAGGGTATGTGAACCGTTATTACCCGGGCGTAACCGTGAAGTTCCATACCCAGGTGGAAGACTCGTTCACCCTTGTTTCCGACCACCTCTTCCTTATGCGCAGCATCCGTGAGATCCTGTTCAATGCCTCAAAATACTCCGACGGCAAAAATATATCCCTCCGCATCACGGCAAACAAAACCAGGGTCCGGTTCATCTTTGAGGACACAGGTCCCGGCATTCCCAAGGAAAATCAGGAACACATCTTCAAGCCTTTCTACAAGAAAGACAACCTCTCTGAAGGCCTTGGCGTAGGATTACCGCTTTCCAAACGGCACGTCATCCTGCTTGGAGGCACACTGGAACTGGACCCGGACTACCGCAAGGGGTGCCGGTTCATCATGGATTTCCCAATTGAGGACCCTACTTATCAATAGGATACAGCCTCAGGAGCAGAAGGATAAGGAGCGCGATGGCGGCGGGGAAGAGGGAAAACAGGCTCCATATCATGGTCTGGACAGAGGACTCATTGGTGATTGTGACCACCGTCTGCCCCGTTGCTGCATCCGTTCCGGAAATGAAGCCCGCAAGGCCAAGGAGAAGTGCCACCAGGGCGCCGGATATGGCCGATCCAAACTTCTGGGACATAGTGCCGGAGGAGAAGATGAGGCCCGTGGAGGAGGTGCCGTTCTTCTCAGTGGCATAATCCGCTACATCGGCATACATGGACCAGAGAAGCGGTGAATAAAGGCCGATACCCACAGACGTTAGGATAACCGTTGCCACCATAACCCAGATATAGGCTGGATCCATGGGGATGAAGAAGAAGCCGATGGACGTGACCGCGCAGATGACGGCCGCCCAGCCGAACGCCTTCTTCTTGGAGCCCACCCACTTTGTGAAGCGGGGAGAAAGGCCGCCGAAAACCATGCAGGTAACCTCACCGAAAGTCATGAACACGGTGTAGTTGATGATAAGGCCTGAAACGGTCACATCCCCGTGCAGGCAGTACTCCAGGAGGTAACCCGCCACGGCATAGCGGAACCCGTTGAAGAAGTTTGTGCATATGCCGATAAGCGTGAGATAGATCCACGGCTTGTTGCGGAAAAGGTCGGCGAAAGGCTTGAAGGAGAATTTCTCTGCGCGTACGGGCTTCAGGCGTTCCCTGGTAAGGAGGCCGCAGGCAAGGGTACCAAGGGCTGCCACGCCGCCAAGCACTGCGCCCAGCACGGCATACTGGTGCTGCGGGGTGCCGCCAATCATCTTCTGGAGATAAGGGAAGGAAAGCAGCGTCACAAAACCCATTGCATAGGCCCCAACCATACGGAAGGACGAGAACTGGTTTTTCTCGTTGTCGTCATCAGTCATAACGCCAAGAAGGGACCCGTAGGGCACGTTCACGGCCGTATACACCGCCATCATAAGAAGATACAGCGAGTACGCCCAGATACGCTTCCCTACCGGGCCGAAGTCCGGGGTGAAAAGCAGCAGCGCAAACACAATGCCCAGAGGGATGGCGCCAAATATGAGCCAGGGCCGATAAGTTCCCCAGCGGGACTGCGTGCGGTCTGCGAGAGCCCCCATCATAGGGTCCGTGACCACGTCAAAAAGACGCGCCACAAGCATGAGGGTTGCTGTATCGGCCACCGTGAGCCCGAATATATTGGTAAAGAACAGGGGGAATGCAATTGACATTACTTTCCAGGTGATTCCGCCGGCGGCGGCGTCTCCCAGACCGTATCCAATTTTCTCTATTAGTTTAGCCATAGTTCCAGTGTTAATTATACAAATATAGTCAAAAAAATTCAGTAAATTTGCTTACTATGAATAAGGGAATCAGGATTTTTTTGACGGCTATCCTCCTAGCCGCCACAATACCCTCAGGGGCACAGACCATAACAAGACTTGAAAGCGGCTGGAAGTTCGCTTTTGGAAACGCATCGGACCCCGGAAAAGACTGGGGCCGCGGCACGGAGTATTTCAACTACCTCACAAAGGCCCACTCCATCCACAACGAAGGTCCTTACACGGAAACCTTCGACGACAGCGCCTGGGAGGACATTACCGTCCCCCACGACTGGGTACCCGCCCTCCCCTGCGATTCCCTTGCAAGCCACTCCCACGGCTACAAAACCGTGGGCTGGAAGTACCCTGAGACCAGCGTCGGCTGGTACCGCAAGGCCCTCTCCTTCACAAAGTCCCAGGAAGGACACCACTTCACAATAAAGTTTGACGGCATCTTCCGTGACGCCAGCGTATGGTTCAACGGCATCTTTATGGGATCGGAGCCAAGCGGTTACGCCACGCAGGTCTACGACATAACCCCCTACATAGACTTTAACGGCGGCCCCAACGTCCTTACGGTAAGGGCCGATGCCACCCTGGAGGAAGGCTGGTTCTATGAGGGCGCAGGCATCTACCGGAACGCTTACCTCATAGAAACAAAAGGCCCGTACATCCCTGACGGCAGTTTCTGGGCTAGCTGGGATGGCTCCAAGGTAACCATCCATTCGGATGTTCCCGGCGCCACCCACTGTATCCTGGATGCCGATGGCAAAGAAATGACGGAGCCCCGTCTCTGGAGCCCTGAGGACCCTTATCTCTACACCCTCGAATCCACCGTTGGAGAGGATGTGTACCGCACAAAAATCGGCCTGAGGACAGTTGAGTTCAACGCCAAGGAAGGATTCCTCCTCAACGGCAGGAAGTTCATCCTTAAGGGCGTAAACCTTCACCAGGACCACGCCGGAGTGGGCGCTGCAATACCGGACGAACTAATAGAGTGGCGCGTTAAGCAACTGAAGAAACTGGGCGTAAACGCCATCCGCTGCTCCCATAACCCCGCCTCCCCTGCCCTCCTTGATATCTGTGACCGTGAAGGCATCCTCCTCATAGACGAGAACCGCCTTATGGGCGTGAACAGCCATCACAGGCGCCTCCTTGAGAATATGGTCATGGAAGGCCGCTCCCACCCCTCAGTGATCCTCTGGAGCGTAGGTAATGAGGAATGGGGCCTGGAGAACGATGTAAGGGGCATAAAGATAGTGAGGGAGATGCAGGAATATGTCCGCCGCCTTGATCCTACAAGGCAGACAACCGCCGCAAACGCCGGCGGCGGAACCCTCATAGAGGGCCTTGAGGTGCACGGCTACAACTACATAGTCCAGAACGACGTAGACGGCCGCCACGCCCGCCACCCGGAGTGGATAATCTTTGGCTCCGAGGAAACCACCGGCTGCGGCACACGCGGAATTTATGAGACCCAGGAAGGCCGGATGCCCGCCATCAACCGCACGGAAGAGCCCGAAAACGTCATTGAACGGGGATGGAAATACTACGCGGAGCATCCATGGACGGGCGGCGTATTCTTCTGGACAGGCTTCGACTACCGCGGGGAACCCAATCCCCTCAAGTATCCCGCCACGCTCTCTGAATTCGGCATCCTGGACTACTGCGGCTTCCCTAAGGACGAAGCCTTCTACCTCAAATCCTGGTGGACCGATGAGCCCACTGTCCATATCTGCGGCCCCACGGTCGATATATGGGTGTATTCCAACTGCGAAGAAGTCCGTTTAAGCGTGAACGGCCGCAACCTTGGAAAGAAGAAAATGCCCCGTAACGGCCACCTGGTATGGAAAAACGCCTATCACGGCGGCAAGATAAAGGCTACCGGCTACATTGGTGGCAAAAAGACCGCTGAGGACATCATAGAGCCCACCGGCCCCGCCACAAACGTGGAAGTGTCGTCAGAGCGCATCGGCCGCCTGCAGGTGTTCACCCTCACCGCTAAAGACGCCAAAGGCCGATATATCCCTGACGGCAATGTGCCCGTACAAGTATCCCTGAGCGGCCCCGGCCGCATCATCGGCTACGGCAACGGAGACCCCGCCGGCAGCGAAAAGGAGCAGAGCGCAGACGGAAAAACCTGCGCCCTCACCACCTTCAGCGGTAAAGCGCAGGTCCTTGTCCTTGGCGAAGGCGTCCTGGTTTGCCGTGTTTGCAATTAATGAAAAAAGCATTATATTTGCACTTGGAATCGTCACGGGGATTTCGGAAAGGGTTGACAACCCTCTCAAACATAGTTTGATACGAGCCCCATCAGAAAAGTCGCTGCCTAGGCGGCTTTTATTTTTTGTGCATTCTCTCACCCGGAACTGTAATACAGTATTGAACGTACTGACCTTTGGATGCCTGGAATCCAACTGTTAGTTTGACTCTTCCATACTTCATAATAATCATTTTGGAGAACTTCTTCTGATTGTTATCTTCCTGTTTCTTAGGCCTTTCCTCCACGAATTCCGCTTTATTCAATATTTCGGTAAGATTAAGTACAGCCTTTGTGGATTCATATGTCCCGGACGCATGCCCCCTAGTCTCATTCAACGAATGAAACTTTACGTAAATGAAGTCATTTATAGATTCATTCCAAACTCTCTTGTCAGGATGCTCTGCATTCCACTTAGCATAGAAATCACCTATTATTTGTTTACGGACTTTTATGTCTTCAGGAGCACACCCTTGCGGTATAATAATATCTTCCACCATAATTACCCAATTTGCATAGTACCCCGTTAAGGTGCACTATTCCCCTTACTGAAATACGAAAATGATTTGTGAAGGGAGCCGCTTCAGACGGAAGACTTACTTACTCCTGATTTCATTACCGGCCGATTCGACGACCGTATTACCGTTAACAAAGATACTCTTTTTATCTTAATTCGGCAAGATTGTTCACATTATCATATGGCGGTAATCCAATAATAATTATTATATTTGTAATGCCTCCTGAATGGAGAGTGACATAGACAATTAGCATTTGCTATTTATTCGGATGCCCGAAACCTGAGAAATTTCAAATCGCATCGCTCGAATAAGTCAGTGAATGTCTGCGCTTTGGCGTGGACCGACTTATTCGTGATGCGGGCTTTCTCAGGGCCTCGGGCGTGAATAATGAAGTTCACGCCTTTTTTATGCCCTGATAGTCCGCGCCGAGAATAAGTTGCAAGTGCCATAAAGCGCAGATTATGGCCAAGGGTAACTCTAAGCTGAACGAAGCTAAGGTCGCCAAGAATGATGAGTTCTATACTCAGTATGATGACATTCAGAACGAAATCAACGCATACGTCGAGTATAACCCCGATGTGTTCAGAGACAAAGTCGTTCTGCTTCCTTGTGACGACCCGGAATGGAGCAATTTTACAAAATTCTTTGTGAACAATTTCAAGGCTTTTGGCTTAAAGAAATTGATTAGCACAAGCTACGCTGTGGAAAGCAAACATTACAAAGATGGCTATCAGCCTTCTCTGTTTGAGACAAGTGCTCCCCAGTACGATGAAGACAAAACCCGCACACACGGGAAGATATTCATCCTAGAAAAAGACATTAATGACGATGGTATCATTGATGTTAATGATCTGCAGTGGAATTATCTGGAGGGAACCGGCGATTTTATGTCAGATGAAGTAAGGGCACTCAGAGATCAATCAGATATCATCATAACCAATGAACCTTTTTCTCTGTTCCTTGAATTCCTTAGTTGGATTATGGAAGCAGACAAGAAATTCCTTATCATCGCCAACAAACTATCCACAGGATGCCGTGATGTCTTCCCGTTAATTCGAGATAATAAAATATGGTCTGGAAAGCGGGACTGGAGTGGCGGGATGTGGTTTGTTACCACCGATGATGACGATGTGGACAAGATAATTGATGGACAGAAAATGAAAAATGTGGCTTCAATATGGTTAACTAACCTGGAGCACGGCAAGCGTCATGAACCCATTTCGCTAATGACTATGGCAGATAATCTTCGTTTTAGCAAACATAAAGAAATCCGCGAGAAGGGCTATCGAAAGTATGATAATTTTGATGCTATTGATATTCCATACGTTGATGCAATCCCGTCAGATTATGACGGTTTAATGGGAGTCCCCGTTTCCTTCTTTAACCGCTATTGCCCGGAACAATTCGAGATTGTGACTCAAGGTGAAGGACAGCAGTATTTTACTCCTACCAAGTTTTACGAATACTTTCTTGACGGTCGCACAGGACGCCCATCCAACGCAAAGCGGGACTATCAACTCTACATTCAAGATGATGAGGGCGATTATTTAACCCCATACGGATATCGCGTTAATAAAGCTTCAAAGCGAATAATAATTAGAAAAAAGCAATAAAATATGATGCAGACATTCCTCAAGACGGACTATACTGTCAGGCAAGTATTGGAGGGGTTTGAATGGAATGAGGCGGAGGGGAAAGGCCTCTTTGGCCTGAATGGGAAACTTACGATTCAGCCTGAGTACCAAAGAAACTACATTTATTCTGAGAATAAATCTGAGAAAGAGAAAGCCGTTATCAACTCTCTATTAAATGGTTACCCGTTGGGACTATTGTATTTCAATAGACTCCCTGACGGCCGACTTGAGGTTCTGGATGGGCAACAAAGAATAACCTCCATAGGCAGATATCTCAAAAGAAAATTTGCTTATGTTGATGCCGATAAAAAAGAGTGGTACTTCGATGCTCTTTCTGAGGAGCGGCGCAACAGGATACTCGACGCGCAACTGTTAATCTATGAGTGTATCGGAGATGAGGATGATATCAAAGCCTGGTTTAAAACCATTAACACCAATGGTGAGCCACTCAACGATCAGGAAATCAATAACGCAATTTTTTCTGGCCCATTCGTTACGTTGGCAAAGGCTGAGTTCAGCAACTCAAATAACTCCAATATCCAAAAATGGTCGCATTATATGACTGGTAATGTCAAGAGACAGGAGTATCTGAAAGTTGCACTGAACTGGGTAAGCAAGGGGAATATTTCACATTATATGATGGAGCATCGGTTTGATGACAACATCAATGAGTTAAAAACCTATTTCAATACCGTCATTGACTGGGTTACAGAAATGTTCTATTCGGTAGAGAAAGAGATGCGTAGTATCAACTGGGGGCAGATGTATGAAAGGTTTCATAGCACTCCATATGACAAGAAACTACTCAATGAGGAGGTTCGGCAATTATATTCTGATTTCTTCGTAAAAGATAAGCGAGGCATATATGAATACCTTCTTGATGGAAAGAAAAACCGTTCTTTATTAGAGATCAGACTATTTGAGGAACCAACCAAACGAGCAAAATATGAAGAACAGACAAAACGTGCCAAGGAAAGAGGAGTAAGCAATTGTCCTGACTGCGAAAAAGGTCATGAATCTACTCAAACAAGAATCTGGAAATACAGCGAGATGGAAGCAGACCACGTAACAGCATGGTCAAACGATGGCAGTACCGACAACAAGAACTGCCAGATGCTCTGCATTCACCATAATAGACTTAAAGGGAATAAATAAGGTGGCCGTATTGACAGCCAGAACGCTCCTGATGGCGTTTTGGGGGCCGACACGGCAGCGTTTTTCAGGAAAATGGCCGATTTCTTTGCCGTGTTGGCATTGAAATCGGCCATAGAAGCAATCTAAGCGTCAACACGGCAAGCGCGGAACCAACCACACGAGCAAAAAATGAAGAACAGACAAGTCTATCTTGCGGATTATTTGCATTGTTATCCGATAATTCTTGTAAAAGTTAAAGAAAAAGTTTACTTTTGACGCAGAAAGTGTAATTGGAACGCTTCGGCGACCACCTGCACTATAAAAAAGATTTAAGCTTCTGAGTTTCAGAGGCTTATTTTCATTTAAAAAGGAGGCCGCGTTTGATGGATTTCGTCCTTGAAGGATAAAGAAATGGGGGCCGAATGGTCCCCTTACATCAATTCGATATAAATGATATTAACGGGATTATTGGTGTAAACTAGTATATCGCTCACATTTTTTTTGTATTTTTGTTTTGTTAAGTTTAACACACTGCAATATGAAGCACATCATTACCACCCTCACAATCCTCCTCTGCAGCACCTCACTCTTCGCACAGGACGTCATCACAAAAAAGGACGGAACCGACATCCAGGCCAAAGTGACCGAGGTCAGGCAGTCCGATATTTGCTACAAGAAGTTTTCCAATCCAGAAGGCCCCACATATTCGCTGGACATCGCAGATATCGTTATGATAACATATGAGAACGGTGAGCGTGAAATGTATAATGTGAGCCAGGATTCAAATAAGAGCAATCTTCCTTCGGGCGTGATGACTTATAATCCCTGGAGCGGAAAAGTTTCCGTGGGCGGAGTGACTATTGAAAACGACATGCTGGACAGGTTCTTCACCACTGACGATCTTGCCTTGTTCAAGAGCGGCAAGACTATGAGTACCGTGGGCGGTATCATCGGCGTTGCCGGTGCTTGTTTCTTTGGTTACGGCGCAGGGTACCTTCTTGGATGGCATATCGGAGGTGGCGGAACGCCCGTGCCTCCTTATGACCGCCCATACAACGCTGCCAAGTGGATGCTCATCGTGGGCGGAGTCGTGACAATTGCAGGCTTTGCCATCAACATACCCGGGGAGAATAAGATGAAGACAGCCATCAATAATTACAATTCTGCCCTAACGTATCGCCCCATGCTGCACATTGGCGGTACAGAGAACGGATTTGGGGTTGCGTATGTGTTTTAGTGGTCCCTATGGAACGTCGACTGTAATATAGCCGTGTTGACACGTATAACGCTCCAGATGGCGTTTTTGGGGCCGACACGGCAGCGTTTTTCAGGAAAATGGCCGATTTCTTTGCCGTGTTGGCATTGAAATCGGCCATAGAAGCAATCTAAGCGTCAACACGGCAAGCGGGCTTCCCGGCCGGTGCCCTTCGGACGGCGTAGCCGCCCGTGGCTTCGTGAACGGGAGGGGCCCAAAGGCCGTGCCCCAGCACGGACGCATGGGAGGGATAGGACCGAAGGTCCGTACCGGTCCGAAGGGCACTGGCCGGAAGCTACCCCAGTATCCTGAGGGCCTCCAGGCACATGCGGGAATTGTGATAGGGGCACTTCCAGAAGCCGGCCTTGGGGTTGGCTTTGTCAAGGGTGCCATCGGCCATAACGGCCCACCACCATTCTCCGCCTTCACGGTCTACAAGATTCTTGAGGATGTAATCCCAGGCCTTAAGAGCCACATCATAGCCGGAGGCCACTCCGTGGTACTTCCACAGCCAGAGGTTACCCACCACTGTCTCGGCCTGAACCCACCACTGGCGGGAGTCGTCAAAGGTGCCGTCGGTGAGCTTCTCATAACGCATGGATCCATCCTGGAGAAGGCCTTCGTTGCCGGCAATTCCAAGACTTAAAGCGTAAGGTTTCACACGTGAAACAACGCTCTCATCATTAAGAGCCTCTGCGCATTCCAGCATAAGCCAGGAAGTCTCAATGTCGTGGCCATAGGAAACTGCGCCAGGAAGCACCGTCCAGTCGTTCCGGAAATAGAGTTTGAGATGCCCGTCCTCCCCCATCACCTTTTTGCAGGTAATGTCCAGAAGCCTCTCCACGGCCTCTTTAAGGGACGGATCCGGCCACACCCTGTAAAGATTTGCAAACGCCTCCAGGATGTGAAGGTGGGAATTCATCGTCTTATCGGCATTAATATCATGGGCCGATAACGACATATCCTCAAGCGGAGAGAAGTCCCGCGCCAATGCCTCCGTGTAGCCTCCGTAAAGGGTATCGGAGAACTTTGCCTCAACCACCCTGAAGAGGTTCACGGCCTCCTTGAGGGCCTCCTTGTCACCATTTGCCCGTGCAAGCTCTGAAAGCCCGTAGATTGCAAAGCCCTGGGAATAGAGCTGCTTCTTGTCTTCAAGGGGCTCTCCCGTTGCCGAAACGCTCCAATAAACCCCGCCGTATTTGTGGTCACAGAAATGCTCCAGGAACCACTCCTTAGCCCACACGGCGGCATCCAGGTACTCCTTCCGGCCCAGTGCGCGATACGCGGCGGCAAAGGCCCAGATGATACGGGCATTGAGGATAACGCCTCTTGGCGCATCCTTAATCACATCACCGCTTGAGAAGACCTCTCCGTAGAAGCCTCCCTCCGGGTCACGGAGCTTTAACCAATACTGCAGGATGTTCTCCTGCAGTACTGATTTGAATTCACTTAAATGTTGGGAGTTTCCCATACCTTTGTTTCAGTGCAGTTAACCATAACTCCAAGGCCGCCGCAGGAGATGCGGAAATCGCCCTTTTCAAGGCGCCATTTTCCATCTGCGCCAACAAATGCAAGGGCCGATGCAGGGAGCTGGAACTCCACGGTCTTGGTCTCACCGGGCTCCAGGGCAATCTTTTCAAAGCCGCGGAGACGCTTGACATCCGGGATGAGGGAAGCCACAAGGTCAGAGCTGTAAAGGAGAACGGCCTCCTTGCCGGCGCGGTCACCAACGTTCTTCACGTCCACGGACACTTTCAGGACATCGCCGGCCTTGAACGAAGGTACTTCGGAAGCCGAAGGCTGACTAAGCCCTCCCCCGAGGGGAGGGTTTGGGTGGGGGTAATGCGATTCTATCGCTATACGAAGGTTGCCATAGGCAAACTTCGTATAGCTGAGTCCGAAGCCGAATGGCCACTGGACGTCCATCACTGCGTCGTAGTTGTAGGAGCCTTCCATGGTCTCGCGGTGCTCGGAGACCTTGTAGTCATAGGTATGGAGGGCGTTGATGTGCTTGGAGTAGGTGAACGGGAGTTTTCCGGAGAAGTTCTCGTCGCCTGCAAGGAGGGCTGCCAGGGCGTCTCCGCCGTAGTTTGAAGGCAGCATCACGTCCACAACGGCCTTTGCGAGGGGCTCGATGTCTCCGATAAGGCGGGGACGGCCCTCGTTAAGCACCAGGACAACGGGCTTTCCGGTAGCGGCAACGGCCTTCACAAGTTCCTTCTGGTTGGCCGATAAATTAAGGTCATCCATGTTACCGGGAGTCTCGCAGTAGGAGTTCTCACCCACGCAGCACACAATAACGTCTGAGCTGCGGGCCACGTTCACGGCCTGCTGGATGCTTGCCACAACGTCATTCTGCCAGTCTGCTCCTTCATAGACAACGCCGGGAACCCAGGTAACCTTTCCGGGGAAACGGTTCTGGAGGGCCTCCAGGATGGTGTTGTACTGAGGCACATAATCATCGGCCGATCCCTGCCAGGTGTAGCTCCAGCCGCCGTTGAGGGTGCGAAGACTGTTGGCGTTGGGGCCGCAGACAAGGATCTTTTCCGTGCCCTTGAGAGGAAGGATTCCGCCCTCGTTCTTGAGGAGGACCTCCGATTCAAGCGCGGCCTGATAGGATTCCCTGCCGAATTCCTCGGAAGCGAACTCAGGATACTTGTGCTCCCAGACAGGGTTATCAAAGAGGCCAAGGCGGACTTTCAGCCTCAGAACGCGGCGGACAGCGTCGTCAAGGCGTTCCTTTGAGATAAGACCTTCCTTCACGCACTCGATGACTGCGGTGCAGCACTCGGGATCGTAGGGATCCATAATCATATCGATGCCCGCGTTGATGCCCATCGCCACTGCTTCCTTCTTGTCTGCGGCAACGTGGTCGCGGTTGAAGAGATTGTCTATATCGGCCCAGTCCGTCACAAGCATGCCGTCCCAGTTCAACTGCTCTTTCACCCAGCCGCTGAGGAGGATGGCGTTGGCGTGGGTGGGGATGCCGTTGATGGAGGCGCTGTTCACCATTGCGGTGAGGGCGCCGGCGCGGAAGCACTCAAGGAACGGTGCGAAGAATTTCTCCCTGAGGTCATTCTCCGCGATAATGGCGGGAGTGCGGTCCTTTCCGCTCACGGGAACGCCGTAACCCATGAAATGCTTGATGGACACGGCGCAGTTTTCAAGGCCGATATTATTGGGGTCCTCACCCTGGATGGCCACGGTCTCCTCTCGTGCCAGCTCTGCCTGCAGGTAAGGGTCCTCGCCGAAGCTTTCCCAGATACGGGGCCAGCGGGGATCACGACCAAGGTCCATGACCGGGGAGAACACCCAGGGAACCTGCGCGGCGCGGGTTTCATAAGCCATTGCATGGCCCATCTGGCGGGCGAATTCACGGTTGAATGTAGCGCCAAGGTTAATCTCCTGCGGGTACAGGGAGCCCTCGTTGAGGTATGACGCACCGTGAATCATATCCAGGCCGTAGATACAGGGGATGCCGATAGCTTCCATACTCTTTTCCTGGATCTGACGCACCATGGCGGCGGTTTCCTCGCGGGAATGAGCTTTGTCGTGCATCACGTTGAGGATTGAACCTACCTTGTACTCACCGATGATCTTGTCAAGCTTTGCGGGATCAATGGCCTCGCGGGTATCATCTTCCAGGGTGGAGATGTTAAGCTGAACCAGCTGGCCGGCCTTCTCTTCAAGGGTCATGCCCTTAAGCACTTTCTCTACCTTTGCCTCAACCGCTTTGTCGGCGGGGATAGCGGGAGCCGCTCCCTGCTGGTTGCAGGAAGACAGAGCGGCGGCCGATATTACAACACTGGACATCATTAATACTGTCTTTTTCATATAAGGTTTTAGTTAGTTATTTTCCCACAACTACAACTTTGTAGGTCCGGTTCCCCGGCATCCCTGGATATGAGCCTTCACGGGGGCCGATATCGGCCTTCCCAGCGGCATTGTTCCAGTGGATACGGGTAACGGCGTATTCCCCGCGCTCATATCCGTAGGTGAGGCCGTCGTCCTCGTAGAGGGTGAAGTCGGAATTGGCCCCGGGATATACCATGAGGGTGACCTCCTCCAGAGGTTTTTCATCCGTCCATTCCATATCCGGGCCCATGGGGATGATGCTGCCGGCGCGTACGTAAAGGGGAATGCGCTCATACGGTGCATCCACCGTGATTCGGCGGCCGCCTTCAATCTTCTCACCGGTGTAGAAGTCATACCAGGTGCCTTCCGGGAAGTAGACGCTGCGGCTTGTAGCCTTGTACTCAAACACCGGGCAAACCATAATGGCGGGCCCGAAGAGCCATTGGTCTGAGAGGTCACGGACTTCGGGATCATGCGGGTAATCCATTGCAAGGGCCCTCATGATGGTAGCGTCCTCAAAAAGGACGGCGCCTGTCAGCGAATATATATAAGGCATGAGCCTGTAGCGGAGCTTCATATAGTAGAGGATGCTCTCATAGGCCTTTGAGCCCTGCGGGGCAATGTTCCAGAGTTCCCTGCGGGGCCACTGGCCGTGGGTGCGGAACAGGGGCACGAAGGTGCCGGCCTGATGCCAGCGGGTCTGGAGTTCCTGCCATTCGGGGGCATTTGCGCTGTCATAGAACTTACTCATCACGGAGAAGCCTCCGATGTCCATTCCCCAGAAAGGAATTCCGCTCATGGAGTAGTTAAGACCAGCAGCGGCCTGCATGCGAAAATCTTCCCAGGATGTGCCGATATCCCCGCTCCATGATGCCGTGGAATACCTCTGGAGGCCGGCAAAGCCATTACGGGTAAGGAGGAACACCCTCTTATCCGGATCCACTGAGCGCTGGCCCTCGTAGATAGCCTGGGCATTGACCAGGGCATAAGCGTTAAGGTATTCAGTGGAGGAGCCAAGCGCGTTTGGAGTGATAAGCCACTTGAAGTAATCCATGGGGAGGCAGTCCCTTAGGTTTGGCTCAGAGGCGTCCATCCACCAGGCGTCTATCTTTTTGCCGAACTTAGAGTAGAGGTTACGGTCCATCTGGTCCCAGAACATCTTCCGGCCGCCTTCTGCGTAGGCGTCGTAGAAGCTCTGCTTGTGGCCCAGCCAGTCTTCAAGGCCGGCATCCTCCGCGTGGGTATAGGCATATCCGGCTGCCTTCAGTTCCTTGTAATTATCCGTATTGGTGTAGAACTTTGGCCAGACGCTTATCATGAATCGGCCGTGCATGGCGTGGACGCTGTCAAGCATGGCCTCCGGGTCAGGGTAGCGGGATTCGTCAAACTGATGGCTTCCCCACTGGTCGTCCTCCCAGTACTGCCAGTCCTGGACAATATTGTCTACGGGGATGTGGCGGCGGCGGAATTCCGCGAGGGTGCCCACAAGGTCTTCCTGCGTGCTGTAGCGCTCCCTGCTCTGCCAGAATCCAAGGGCCCACTTGGGCATGACGGGGGCCTTGCCACTGAGTTTACGGTAGCCGGCAATCACTTTGTCGGCGCTTCCGCCTGCGATGAAGTAGAAATCGGCCATAGGCTCACATTCGCTCCAGAAAGTGAGGCGGGACTCATTGTCCTCAAATTCAAGGGGAGCCACCCTGAGGCCGATATAAGACACGTCTCCGTCCGGCTCCCAGTCTATCACAACGGGAGTGGGAACGCCTTTTTCAAGGTGGACGGTGTATTTGCAGCTGTTGGGATTCCATGCCGGGCGCCAGCGGCGGCTCATGACCTCCTTGCCGCCGATCGAGGTGCTCTGGAAGCCGGCATAGTACTGGATGAAGTGGTAGTCGCCGGTCTCACGGGCGGTGATGGTGCCCTCATATTTGACCTTTGAGAAAGGCCCCTTCGGAAGGTTCCTTATGGCCCACTCGTTCTCATAGTAGAGGGAGTCTTCCTTCTGGGTGAGGACCTTGCCGTTGGCAGCAGTGTATCGGCCATCAAGGTCAAGGTCAAATACCTCTCCAAGCTGGCGGTAGGGCTCAGTACTGCCCCAGCGGCTGTAGGAATATGCGTCAAAGAGGATTCCGTAACCCTTGTTGGAGAGCACGAAGGGGACGCTTATCTTGGTATTGTACTGATACAGCTCCTCACGGCGGCCCTTGTGGTCAAGTTCCCCGGCCTGATGCTGTCCAAGGCCGTAGAAGGCTTCGTCCTCCTGGGATGCAAAACTCACGGCGGTGCCTCCGTCAAAGCTCACGCGCCCGTCATCGGCAAGGACGTTCCCTTCACCGTCATAGAAGCGTATGCTTCCATCGGCCTTGTAAATATCTACGGCAAGAGCCTTTGTGGTAAGATGCACAACACCCATGGCCTCTGATACCTCAAAGTCCGTGCAGCCTTCCTGGGGAAGCACGGCAAGGCTCTGACGGTCACTGAACCGTCCGTCCTTGGCAGCGCTCACCCTCACAATCTCAGGGCTTACCACCTCAAGACGCAAAAGCCCCGCGCCCGTATTCACGGACACAATGCTATTTGGCGAACAAGAGAGCGCCAGAAAAAGGAGTATTACATACAGTCTTTTCATCAGTAATCCCAGTCATCTGTACGGAAGGGCGGCACGGGGATGCCGCTTGTCTTCTGGAGGTTTGCGCCCATCCAGTTGCGCCAGGCATAGCGGACGGCTACGGGCTTGGAGACCTCAGGGCATTTTACTACTATGGTCTGGCCGTCCCAGTCAATCTGAGCATCGGCAAGGTGGAACTCACGGTTCTCCCCCGCAAGTTCAAAGCCCACAACGTCACGGGAGGAAATGCTTCCAAGATCACTCCACACATGGGTGAGACGCAGTTTTACGGTGCCGTCTTCCTCATAGGATACGCTCTGCACTTCAGGATAGTCTATGTCCAATCCAAGTTCCTGGCCATAGATATTCTGAAGGGCGCGCATAAGCATAAGGTTTGCCACTTCCTTCTTCTGGGAAGGATGCACGGTGACTTTGTTGCCTAGGGTTTCGGTGGAAACGAACCATGCGGCGGGGATGGTCCCTGCGGTTCTCATCTGGGCTTCCACAAAGAAGGGACGCCACCTGCCGTTGATATCTCCGTGCTCATACGGGGCAAGAAGGGTGTAGATGAAAGGGATGTCTCCCCTTCCCCACTTCTCACGCCAGTATCTCACCATTGCATTCTGAAGCTTGTCATAGCAGTTCTGACCGATGTTTGAGCAGCCCTGATACCACAGGATGCCCTTCATGGCATAGCCAACGATGGGAGCCACGCGGCCGTTCCAGATAAGTTCCGGGGTTTCAGGCCAGCGGTCCGGCTTCTCTTCTATGGCGTAGATGGTGTCAAGTTCTTCCTTGGAAAGACCCGCGCCGTTAATCACTTCCCTGGGCATCCAGGGCTCTATGCGGCTGCCGCCCCAGGCGTTCACAATAATGCCTACAGGTACTCCTCCGAGGCTCTTTGAAAGACTCTTTGCAAAGAAATACCCAACGGCCGATGCCTTTGCGGCAACTCCGGGAGTGGTGAGCTCCCAGACGGCCTCAATGTCCTTCTCCGGGCTTGTTTTCTTGGCAGTCTTAATATCCAGAAGACGCACGCTCCATGCGGTTTCTCCCGCTTCCAGGATGGCCTGAGTGGCGCCGTCCACGCCCTGGAATCCAAAACCCCTGAGCGGCATTTCCATATTGGACTGTCCGGAGCACATCCACACTTCGCCAAACACCACGTCTACAAGCTCTATCTTCTCTTTCCCGGACTTCACCACCAGGCTTTGGGAGCGGCCATCTGCGGGAAGAGTTTGCAGCTGAACACGCCATGAGCCGTCATCGGCAACAGTAGTGGAAACAGCTTTTTTGAGCCAGGAGGCCTTCACCTGCACCTTCTTTCCGGGTTCTCCCCATCCCCATACAGGAACGGAAGTGTCCTGCTGCAGAACTGCGTGATCTGAGAAAATGTGCGCAATCTGAAGCGGCTGTGCATTCAAAGCCGCACTCAGAAAGAGAAGCGCCGCCACAAGGCGTGGACGTAAATGTTTCATTATTAATTTTTTACATGATTTAGGGTCCGGAAATCCAAGTACCCTTTTTTCACTAACTCAATAATACTCAATTACTTACCCCCACGCGCTTCATTAGCGTCAATGAGGCGGTTGATGGCTTCAACTGAACGTCCGGTGCGGAAGCCGTCGGCCGGAGTGTTGAGGCAGTAGTCCACAAGGCGGTCGATGGTTGATGTGGCAACGTGCATACGGGTATCTGAGGAGGCGTAGTAGATGAATACGCGACCGTCGGGATCGGCAATCCAGCCGTTACTGAAAAGGACGTTCATAACGTCTCCTATGTACTCCCAGCCGGAAGGGACCATAAGGAATCCGCCGGGTTCCGCAATCACGCGTGAAGGGTCGTCCAGCGCGGTCATATACATGTACAGCACATAGCGGAGACCGCTGGCGCAGCCGCGCACGCCGTGGGCAAGGTGGAGCCAGCCCTTGGGAGTTTTGATGGGATGGGGGCCTTCGCCGTTTTTCACTTCCTTGATGGTGTGGTAATGACGGAGGTTGATGATTTTCTCCTCCTTGATGACTGCTCCGTCCATTGTGTCTACCAGGGCCCAGCCTATGCCGCCGCCGCTTCCTGCATCTATGAATCCGTCCTGAGGGCGTGTGTAGAGGGCATATTTGCCATTCACAAATTCCGGGTGCAGCACCACGTTCCTCTGCTGGCTGCGGGACTGGATATCAGGAAGCCTTTCCCAGTTCACGAGGTCCTTGGTGCGGGCAACTCCGGCCGCTGCAGTTGCGGCGGAAAGGTCTCCTTCCAAGGTGTGGTCCTTGCGCTCCACGCAGAAGATGCCGTAGATCCAGCCATCCTCATGGGCTGTGAGACGCATATCATACACGTTGGTTGCGGGCTCTCCCCATTCAGGCATGGTGATGGGACGGGGCCAGAACTTGAAATTGTCCACTCCGTTGGGGCTTTCGGCAACTGCGAAGAAACTCTTACGGTCATTCCCTTCCACGCGCACCACAAGCACGTATTTTCCATTCCACTTGATGGCGCCGGAATTAAGGGTTGCATTCACCCCAATCCTTTCCATAAGGAAGGGATTGCGCTCACGGTCAAGGTCATAGCGCCACTCAAGCGGGGCATGAGCCGCAGTGAGGATGGGGTTTTCCCAACGCTCATAGATACCGTTGCCCTCGATGGGGCTGTTCTTCTTTTCAATCAGCGCGCAGTAATTGTCCTTAAGCCACGCAAGTCTTTCGTTAAATGTCATAGCAATACGATAATCTCTTTTTCGGTAAAGGTTTTAAAGTCATCGGCCCCGTCGAATCCGGCCCAGGGAGCATAGAAATGCTCCGGTTTGTCGTGGGCGTTACGCCAGGTTAGGACATAGCTTATGGCAAAGTCGGAGATGACGGGATGCACGGTCTCTGTCCACCAGGTAGGGTCTACAAGGCCCTCAAGGCCGGTTTCCGAGAGGCACATCAGCTTCTGGTGCTCATAGGAAAGGGCCGTGAGGAAGGTAAGGATGCGGCGGAGTTCGCCCCTGAAGCGGGCCGATGCTTCCTCCACGCTCCCGCCTCCCACATACTCATAGGTATCAACGCCAAGGATGTCCACGAATTCATCCCCGGGGTATCGGCTCATATAGTCTTCCGGCTTTACGTCTCCGTTGGGAGAATAGCACCAGAGGATGTTGGTGAGGCCGCGGTCCTTGGTGAAATAGAGCCAGGTGGCGCGGAAAAGTTCCTGATACTCCTGAGGCGTGCAGAGTTTGCCTCCCCACCAGAACCAGCTACCAATGTTTTCATGCCAGGGACGGAAAATGATGGGAACATCCGGGCCGATAGACTCCAGAAAATCGGCGGCACGTGATAGCCAGGTGCGGAATTCACGCTCTTTCTCACCGCCTTTGAGGATGGATTTAACCACCTGGTCGGAGGAGATGTCCCAGGCGTCGCCACCCGTGAGAGGGTTCCGTGGGTGCCAGGAGAAGGTAACGATGCCGCCCCTTTCCGCGTGCTTCTGAGCCGCCCTCCGCATAAGGTCAAAGGGCACGCCGTCAAGGTTTTTATCGGCCCCCAGCTCAATGCCGCCAAGGTCACAGCCAAGGAGCACGGGGTACTTTCCGGTAACGTCCTTTACGTCACTGCGCTCCAGAGGATCATTCTCATAATCCTCCACCTTCCAGGTGTGGCCGTAGAAAAGATCGTCCTGATGACCGTAGGCAATCTGGCCGTTCTCCGCATAGGTGAAAAGCCTGTGCACAAGCTGGTCCTTTGGCGTTTCCATGGGCTTTTTGTCACGCGGGCCGCAGGCTACGCACAGAGCCACAGCGAACAAAAGCATTGCGTTTTTCTTAATCATTTAACTCAAAATCAATCAATTAACAAAAACGGCATTAAAACACCGGGGCGCTGTCGTATACGGTCTGAAGGTTATAATCGTTTGAATGGACAGACCAGGCCTTTACCATGGTCTCAACAGGTTCTTTGCCTGTCGCCATATAATCACCCGTTCCGTGATTGATATAGGGATGCTTCTCACGTCCGACTCCTTCTGCGCCGTTGTCCCACAGGAAAGGCGCAATTCCGTAAGTTCTTGCGCATTTTACCACATATTCAAGATAGTAGAGATAAAATGCCCAGGAATACCGAGCGTTCTTGTCTCTCATGGAGCAGCCGAATTCGCCCATGTAAATAGGGATATCCTTGGCTATATAATTCTCATAGATTCCCTTGAAGAGTTTCTTGATCTCATTCTCGCCATTTGTGTATGCGCTTCCGGTATGGCCCCAGTCTGCAAGTTGGGCTGCGCCGATAGTATAGTCATACGGGTCATAGCAGTGGAAAGCCAGCATGGTCTTCTTCGCCGAGTCGTTGGGAACGGCAAGGTAGGTAAGGTAGTTGGGACTTGCGGCATAGCCGGGAACACCCAGCCAGCGGGTGGAATTGTTACCGCCTGTTGCACGGACGGCATCCACGAACACCTGGTTCCACTCGTTGATTACATCGCATTTCTTCTGAGTATTGGAAGAAGAATACCACTCATCTCCATAAATGAGCTCGTTGAAAGACTCCATCATAAGGTAGTCGCCTTCGTCCTTGAACTTGACGGCAATCTGGGTCCAAACAGCGCTGATTTCTTCCTTTACCTTGGTATTGACAGACTCGCTGTCAACAGCGCCTTTAAGATTCTGCCACATGCCGTCTCCGTGATCTTCATCGTGATGTGTATTTATGATAACATTCAGACCGGCGGTCTTGGCATAACCTACAATCTCGGCAACACGGTTCATCCAGGCGTCTTCTATCTTATAGTCCGGTGCGGCGCCAATATGGCCTGCCCAGGTAATGGGGATACGGACACTGCTGAAACCCTTTGCCTTGAGACCGGTAAACGTAGCCTGGGTAGCTTTGGGATTACCCCAAGCGGTTTCACTGGAAACGCCGTTATTAATGGCATCCATATGGTTGCCCATATTCCAGCCAAGACCGAGCTCCATTCCACGGTGCCAGGCGGCGTTGTCAATGGCGTCCGGATCCTTGAACTTAGCTTCCTGTGTCACTGTAATTTGGTCCGCGAAGCTTCCGGCCGAGACTTTAATAGTGGCGATTCGTTCATCGTAGCTGTCATTTTCAGCAGCTCTGAATGTAAACTTCATCTTATAGTTATTGAAGTCCGTGTTGGATACCTCAAGCCACTCAGGGACATCGGCAACAGCAGCTGCAAGCGGAGATGTGACAATGACGGAGGCCTGACCGCCTGCCTGACGGATGGTGACAGCGTGCTTGTCCAAAGTCATCTCCTTGGGAGTAGAATCTTGAGCCTCTTTGCCGGGCTGGGTAACCTTAAAGTCTTTGCTTAGACTGCCGGCTTTTATGGTTATGGTCGCACTTCTGCCATCTGTAGAAGTATTCTCCGACACTTTTACATTATAGCTGATCTTATATGACTTGCTGTTGTAAGTGCCGTCCGGCATGGTAATCCAAGCGGGTACTGCCGATATCGTAGGGCGTGTTGGAGCCGTCACGGTAAGCGTAATGGAGCCTCCGGCCTGAGCGGCCTCGAAAGTCTCCTGTGAAAGGGTGATATCAGTAGGAGCTGATGTCTCCTCTTTTGAGCCACTATTCTCAGGTTTTGCGCAGCAGCATAACTCGGAAATCACTGCCAGTGCTACAAGAAAACATTTAACAAAGTGCTTCATAAACTCATTTACTTTAATGACGGCATCTCCTCACGGGTAAGGACCTTGGGCGATGACATCAGTGTCTTCCAATACTGTTCTGTATTATATTTATAATCTTCCAGATTCAGGGTCCAGGGGAGGAACCAACTCCATGCCTGATTGGCTTCAAGACATCTGACTGGGTTAGGAATATTGCCGCACTCGCTGATGGTAACGGGCTTCTTTCCGCCGGAAAGCTCCACCGCAGCCTTATATTGACGCGCCTTGGCATCGGTGTTCTCTTCATAGATATCTACCCCAACTATGTCCACGAGGTCATTCCCCGGATACCATTTGGCGTAATCCTTCTCTGCTCCCACCGTTGCGTCAAGAGTCCATACCCAGATAAGATTATTGAGCCCGTACTCTCCCTCCAGTTTATCCCTGAGAAGTTTCCATAGTTTCTTGCAGGAATCGGCCCCGCCACGTCCCCACCAGAACCACGCACCGTTGTTGCCATAAACATTATAGTTGCCCGCAGCCTCGTGAAGGGGGCGCCAGAGCACAGGGATACCTTCATCTTGAAGCAACTTCAGGAATCCCGCCACTTTTTCAATATCCTGAAGGATAAAATCATTCTCCCAATGGCCGGGAAGAAGTGCGCGATTAATGTCGAAGGTGGTTTTGCTACTGTAAAAATTGTAGTTTTTATAATATGTTGCCTGTGAATTATCCCAATCTTCCTTGGTAGAAGGCACATTCCAATGCCACATGAAAGACACCAGTCCGTTATTGCTCCATTGCTCTTTAGGGGCCGATATATCCTCATAATGCACATACCATTCTCCGTTGGAAGGCGTTGGTGAGTATTGAAGGAAGATATAATCGTATCCAGCTACGGCGGGATGCTTTCCCGTCATATTGTATATCTCCTCCACCCTGTCGTTATTATTGGCAGTGCCTCCGGACTGGACGCCGCTCATAACTGCCTTCCCGGCCTGCTCCCGGATAAAGGCATATACCTTTTTGGCCGATTCCATAGCATTGGCATTAGTAAGGACGCTCTCGTCCTTCACGGGTTCTGCTTCAGGCTCCGGATCAGGGACAGGGTCTGTCTTGCCACAGGCCCATAAGGCCAGGAAAGCCATAAATATGAATAGTGTTCTTTTCATGGTTTTGGAACCCGGAGGGAGGGTCAGCCCCCTCCGGATTAAAAGAGCTACTTGACAGAGACCTGAGTTATAACGGCATCACGACCAATAATAATCAGTCCCTTGCCGCCCCAATCGGCCTCATGGTTCAGGATTGCGTCAATATCCTCGTCCGTAAGGGCATATTTGTACACACCTGCACCAGGATCTATGGAGACTACTCCCCATTCATTGGCTACGGTAGCAAATCCGGGAAGAAGTGTCCAGTTGATATCCACAAACTTCAGCTGTAAATCTGTACCGCTTGCGGTATAGTAGATATTAAGCGTAGATCCGGAAGGAAGCTCACCGATATCACTTGCCAAAATCTGAATACTGGTACTCCAATCTGATCCAAGGTCATATTCGCCTTCCCAGACGGCCCTTTCTATCGGACCGACAGCTGCTGTTGAGACAATGCTGACTTCCGTGATAATGGCCTGCTGACCGGCGATGACGAATCCCTTACCGCCCCAACTGGCCTCGTGGTTCAGGATGGCGTCAATATCTTCATCCGTAAGTGTGTAACTGAACACGCCTCCGGCAGGATCCTGAGCAACCACTCCCCATTCATTGGCTATGGCCTCAAAGCCGGGAAGGAGTGCCCAGTTGATATCAACAAGCTTGAATTGAGGATCGGCGCCGTTTGCCGTATAGGTGATGTTAAGCTTGGAACCTGAAGGAAGATCACCAATCTCACCTACAAGAATCTGGACGTTACCATCCCAGTTTCCAAGATCTGTATTACCTTCCCAGATTACACGGGCCTGCTCTGCAGCTCCGAAGTGAATTACGGAAACTCCCGTAATCCTGGCGCCTGCACCGTTAATGGCCATCGCCTTGTCGTTCGGGGCGCGAAGCTGTGCCAGAAGCTCTGCAGTAACCTCTATGGGGAAGAAGGCTTCTCCGGAAGGAGATGTCTGGATGCAGACCACATTAGGATCCTGAGGATTGTCAGGAATCTTAAGATCGATTGCATTCCAGTTGCCGTCCTGCACCTTGAACATCCACCAGCCGTCATCATAGGAAGTATAATAGATGCGTACAATGTCACCTTCACTGATATCTACATCACGGAACTTGTTAGGCGCAATCTCCAGGTTGGCGCCCCAGTCTGCAAGGTCGTGATCGCCCTGCCAGATGAAGTTTTCTACGTAAGGAGCGGAAACTTCAAAGCCGATTGCCCAGGTAATGGTGCTGCCGTCATTGAGGTCAAGCACAAGACGATACACGCCGGGGCCTATACCCTCAGGGAGCATGAACGACATCTCAGTGTTGGTGCGTGAGAGCCAATTCACAACCTGTTTGCCCTTGATGAAAACCTTGTCAATGGCAAAAAGGTTGGTTCCGGTTACGGTCATAGGCGAGCCCATAGCAACGCTTGCGGGAACAACAAGGGAAACCAACTCATTATAGGTGACGGTCATCTGGCCGATTGAAGCGCTCCAGCCATTGAGTTTCTCAATGACCACATCTCCGGATACTACTGTAGGATCGCTGGTGACGATGATTTTCTTGTTGTTGTAAACGGGAACCTTGATAGGATCTCCATTCTCATCCACATCATCTTTCTCTTCCAGGACTTCCATAGTGAATTCGCACTCGATACCGCCTACGGTCACCTTGCTTACAAGGTCAAGATCGGCACCGGTAAAGCTGAATTCTTCGCGGGCGTTGATCGCATCTGTAGAAACGGCATCAACAGTAGGATTGACAAGGGCCAGGGCCTCCGCAACCACGACCTCGCTGCCATTTGCAAGATGAACCTTGACATCTCCGTCAGGAGCTTCGGCAGGGATAACTGCTGTAATGGTAGGAGGAACCGCTTCACCGTCATAGATAAAGCCTGCATATACACCGCCGAATGAAACTCCAGTAACAAGATCCAGGTCTTCGCCGGTGATGAGAGTATTATATCCTGCCTTGAAGCGGGGATCTTCAGATTCTTCATCAGCGCTGAACTGAATACCTGAAGGCTTGACGCCCTTGAGGGTGGCGGCAACAAAGGTATCACCTGCATAAGAAGTGAAAACCACGTCGCCGTCGGCAGCCTTCGCAGGAAGGGCGGCCTTGATTTCAGTAAAGTCGTCGTTGATCTCGAATTTATCCTGACCCACACCGTTGAATTCCACTTTGGCAATCATGTCAAGGTGAGATCCGGTGAAAGTGAGTACGGTGCCGGCCTTGATTTCATCCTTAAATTCCATTGCGTCTACCGTAGGCTTTCCGACAACCAGTTCCTTGGTTGAAGGGAAAATATTGGGGACAGCCGTAGGATTTGAGAATTCATCCACATCACACACCTTGATGATGCCGGTGGTTGCAGCTGCAGGCACGTAAACCTTTACGCTGTGACGCTCACGGTCAAAAATCATCTTGCCGGTTGCATAGGCGCTGCCCTGACCAGAAGTGAAGATAACCTCCTGGACAGAGTTCATATATTCTCCCTTAAGGGTGACCACATCTCCTGAAAGGACGCCATCGGCAGCCTCGAAGTCTGTGAACTCAATACCCTCAGTGTAGGTAAGGTCAAATTTGGAGGTGGAGGTGTTACCACTCGCATCCTTCACAGTAACCTTACCCACGGTGGGGCCTTCAAAGGGAACTGTAACATATATCTCGCTAAGACGGTCTTTGCCTTCACCCTTGGAGATTTCCGTGATGGGATCGACGCCGGGGATGATGACTTCAACGACCTTGTCCATATTCATACCGAACAGGTGAAGCTCGGCACCTCGGACAACGGGATTAGGCGACATCGCAGCAAGGGCGACGGGGCCACTCAACTGATCGGTATCCGCCTCTTTTTGAGCGCAGGACACTGCGCTAAGGATAGCTGCAGCGACTACGGCGAGGAAAGAAAATTTTATAAACTTTTTCATATTCATTGATACCTTTTGAGTTACTTGATAGGAACTGCGCGGATATTGTCTATCTTGATGATAGGCTTGCAATCCTCGCCGGTAAGACCGCCGGTTCCGCAAACGAAGATCACGAGGGAATCGAAGCAGGTGGCATCGATTGTGCCCTCGGATTCCTTACCATTGGGCTGATACCTGATATCGGTCATGGGGATTGTTACTGTAATCCACTTGCCGCCGGTATCATACATGCCATCGGCCCAGGGGGTGTAAAGGGCACGGGGATACTTGGCAGAATTGTCGCCGATGTACTTGTTGTTACATCCGGGCAGAGCCTCGCCATCTTCATCGGTAACGCCCTCGTTGGCACCGTTATGAACAGTATAAATAGATGCCGGAAGAATCTGCATGGCAGTACCCTTCCAGGGATGATCCTCAGGCACGAACATCTCGAACTTGTAGCCCATATTGGCATAGTCCGTGAAGTCCACCAGGGCTGACAGTTTCAGACCCTTAGGGTTGGAGAAGGTTTCCACTGGGCTTTCCCACATTCCGGGCCAGTACTCAAATGAGAAGTTACCGTCGGCCCAGGTGCTGCCGTCACCTTTCAGCTCAGTAGCTCCGTCACCAAGCTGGAGGAACTTACCTGAAATTGAAGTTTCATCAGAGGTAACCACCTGCTGGTGCCATCCGTGGCTTTCATCGCCGTACAGGCCGGTCTTGCCATCGAAGTCAAACAGGAGACCCCTCTGGTCCATATAATGGAACATGGATCCGGAAAGACCAGACTTTGTCTTTACTTTCACCATACCGGATGTCGCGGTAGTGGGGATAGTAAGTTCCAACTCAGACTCCGTGTATGTGATATCTTCAGCCTCAACTCTGGCGTTAAGACCCTGGAACTCCACATACTCAAGGTCGATGAAGTAATCACCGAAGATCTTGGCTCTCTGTCCAGGCTTGGTGTATTCGCAGTCCATGCCGCTGGCAACCGGAGCGGGAGGCATGACCTCAAAACCGTAGGAGACTGTATCGGCGGCAGCCGTGATGAAATAGATCATGTTGGTCTGTACTGTAGCCTTGGTTTTAGGGATTGTGACCAACATGGTTTTATCGGTAATGAAACTGGTGTTCAGGATTGCAGCCTGGTCGTTGAAAAGGAGTTTAACTACAGAAGTAAGATTCTGTCCAACAACGCAAACTGTTTCATCCATATAAGCCTTGTCAAGGAGGATGTCCTTGTTGGCATAACGAATGTAATCAATGGTAGGCTTGCCCTTGGTTACACGGTAGCGGTCCGGATAATCGGCCCTTTCACAGGAAGCCAATCCGATAAGGAGAACGGACACAGCCAAAATGCCTTTTATGATATTGTTTGTTTTCATTGTCTGTTCTGTTAGAAGTTATACGGATATGCCTCACGTATATTATCCACGTGAATCGCCTCGGCAGTTGACGCCATGTTCTTGTTGAACACTACGTCCTCTGTAGGGAACGGCAGCTGGAAGCTTTCTGCTGTCACGTTGGGATTGTCATAGTTGGTGCCGGGATAGCCAGTCTTATCCTTCTGGCCCTTCTTGCTCCATACGCCGGTCTCATAGTAGCCCTTCCACAGGTCATCAAGACCATAGTAGTCGGAACGGCGCTGATTTTTGAGCTCATTGATGCAGTAGTCCATATCGTAGTAGGCGCGGCGGACGTAATCGTACCAGCGGTCACCTTCGCCAGCCAGTTCAAGACGACGCTCTTTCCAGATGTCGGCATAAGTAATAGCAGCATCAAAAGGTTCAGCATGCGCACGTTCGCGTACGTAATTGACATACTTACGTGCGACAGGTTCTTCACCTGTGAGGAACTTGGCCTCGGCATAGATGAGATATACATCGCTCAGACGCACAAGGTGGGTGGGCAGCTGGCTGGCCATTCTGGCGGCGGGAACGCCTACGCCGGCAATGTGGTCGGCATTGTCTCCGTACAGGTGCTTCACGTTGTTGGAACCGGTTGGACACTGCATGGATCCACCGGGACCGCCTGCACCATATTCGGTATCATAAATGAAACGGATGAAGTCAAAACCGCCTTTATCTGTCCAGAAGTACTCATATTTGTCTCCGGGTAGCATCATGGTAGCTTTGCGACGGTCGTCCTTGTCATTGCGAAGAGCAGGATCGTCGGTGGGTTTCACACCGAAAGCGTCCTGGAGGTCCACTGAAGGGCCGCCCCAGCCACCCCAGACATCTCCGTTCTCATCAAAGCCAACCATTGCGAGGTCGCTCTGGAGAGTGTTCTGACGGGTCCACTGCTGGTCCGACACAGTCCACTGCCATGAGATGAGGGACTCGCCGGTGGAATTGTAAACCTTGGGATCCAGACGGAATACGTCGGAATAAACAGGTGTAAGGCTTCGGCCGGATTGGGTAATAACATCCTCTGCGTAGCTTGCAGCCTTGCCGAGATCCTCATCGCTGAGAGTTCCGGAGAGACCAGCCTTGGTGAGGTAAACCTTTGCGAGGAGAGCCTCGGCGGCATAGTAGTCAATACGCTGATTCCAATTGGAAGTCTGCTTGGGAAGAAGGTTCATAGCGGTTTCCAAAGTGTAGATGATATAATCATAAACACCCTCACGGTCCACCTTCTGAACATCGTTGTAATTGCCGGCATTCAGCATGGCGTTATTGTCGTGAATAATGGGAACCGGGCCGAAGGTACGAACCATGAAGAAGTATGCGAATGCCTTCCATACAAGGGCCTCGCCGATGTACTTGTTCTTGGCTTCCTGTGAAGGGCCCTGGGAATTTACGATATTGGATATCACGGTATTGACGTGACCGTTGACAGCCCACAGTGAGTAGGACATGTTTATAAGGTCTTCGTCGGTACCGTTGGTGGTAAAAGTAAGATACGGGCTCTGGCCCCAATACATGTTACCGGACATAACTTCACCAATCTTGATGAAGCCACGCTGGAAGTCATACCAGGGAGAATTATAAAGGTAATTCACACCCTGTTCCAACTGAAGGTCCGTCTTATAGAAATTGTCTACGTTGTAGTTGTCTTCCGTGGGCCTGTTAAGGAACTTCTGGCAGGATGCCAGGGCCAGTACGGCGGCAAGAGCAACAATATATTTCATTGTATTTTTCATATTCATTTCCTCCTTATTTTAGAATGTGATGCTCACGCCGAATGAATAAAGAGTAGGAGAAGGATAACGTCCGTTATCAATACCATAGGTAAGACCTGTAGCATCCTGGGTGGAAGCACCCACTTCGGGATCGTAACCTGTGTACTTGGTAAAGGTGTAAAGGTTCTGGATGTTCACATAAGCGCGGACATTCTCAATCTTTGCCCTCTGGAGAAGCTGCTTAGGGAAGGTGTAGCCAAGTGTGATGTTCTTGATACGCAGATAGCTGCCATCCTCAACGTAACGGGTGCTTATACGGTCATTGTCGTTAGGGTCACCTGTAGTTGCACGGGGAATCTTGGTGTCTGAGTTGGCTACCCTGACGTTGGTGATATCCTCATACCAGTTGTAGATATTGCCTGTACCGTCATATTCCTTTGCAGAATCGACGGGAACCAGCTGGGCGCGGTCTTTGACGCTACGGAGCTGATTGGTCCAAGCGGAATTCATATGAGTAAGGGTAATCGCGTTGTAGTTGAGGACCTTGTTACCATATGAACCGTTTAGGAAGATAGAGAGATCCCAGTTCTTGTAGGTGAAAGTGTTGGTCCAACCAAAGGTGAACAGCGGAAGAGGTGAGCCGATATCTGTACGGTCGTACTCGTTGATTACGCCATCGGGACCGCCATCGGGACCGCTGATATCCTTGTACTTGATATCACCAACCCACACTGTGTTCTGGCGGTCGAAAACGATTTGACCGTCCTTGTTGGGCTTGGGATACTTTGCCGCTTTAGGTGAATTCTGGATATCTTCATAATCCTGGTAAACACCTTCTACGACATAACCATAGAAGTTGTACAGGGGCTTTCCGATTTCAGACACGCAAACCACGTCGCTCCACTGACCATAACCCACAAGGGAGGCATTGGAAGTGCCATCGAGGGCCAGAAGCTTGTTGGCATTGAAGGAAATCTGGAAATTGCTATCCCATGAGAAGTTCTTGTAGGATACGGGATGGGTGTCCAGAGTGATTTCAATACCCTTATTCTCAATGGAACCGTAGTTGCCCTTAGGAGCGGCAAGGGCCGATGAGCCGTTGCCCTGCGTACCCATATATGAAGGAAGCTGCATGCTCATGAGCATGTCATCGGAACGCTTGTAGTACGCATCAATGGTGAGATTGTACTTATTGTCAAGGAAATTGAGGTCCAGACCAACGTTCCACTGCTGCTGCTTCTCCCAACGAATAGACTCATTAGGGATGTTTGCCGGGCGGTAACCGGAGCCAAGGGCTGAAGGCATCTTGGTGAGGGATGAACCCCAGGCGTATGAGCCGATATTTGAGTTACCGGTCTGTCCCCAGCCAAGACGCAACTTACCGTTGTTGAGAACTGACTTTGCGGCCTCGGGGAAGAACTTTTCGTTGGTGAACTTCCAAGCTAATGCTACAGAGTGGAAGCCTGCCCAGCGGTTCTTGGGGCCAAAGTTGGAGGAACCATCAAAACGGAAAGTATAAGTAGCCAGATAGCGGTCGGCATAATTATAAGTTTCACGGGTAAAGAAGGAAGCCATTGCAGCGGAGCCGAAGCCGGATCCGACGGTAGGAGTTCCCGTACCAAGGGAAACGTTATGCACCTCGTCGGAAGGAAGGAGGGTATTTGCTCCGCTCAGATAATCCCAGCGGGATTCCCAGGCTTCCTGACCAAGCATGGCGGTAAAGCTGTGCTTGCCGATTGTATTGGAATAGGTAAGATAGTTCTTGAGCTGCCAGAACATGGAGCTGTTCTTCTGTGTGCTCATTGAGTTCTGGGGACGTTTCCAACCGCCCAGGTCAACCATAGGCTCGTAACGGGTAGCCTTGGATCCGCTGATATCGAAACCAAGTTCCGTACGCCAAACCAAATGTTTGATGGGGGTAAACTCAGCATAGATATTACCGGTGAGTTTCTGGCGGTTGAGTAGCCTCTCGTTCATCATGGCCAGAGCCACGGGGTTGGGATTGGTGTACCCCTCACGAACTGTAGATGAATAGTTACCATACACATCGTACACGGGGATGTCCGGCAGAGTGGTAAGGGAGTAGTAGATGAGACCTTCGTTGGAGTCGGCCAACTTGAGGTCATCGTTTGTGTTTGCGTAAGTGGCACTGAGGCCAAGCTTGAACCAGCTCTTGAGCTGAGCATCGATGTTGGTACGGACGGAGAAACGGTCAAACTTGGAACCGATGATGGTACCTTCCTGATTCATATAGGAACCAGATACAAAGTACTGGACCTTGTCGGAACCACCCTGGGCACTTATCTGGTGTTGATGCTGGAAAGCAGTACGGAAAATCTCATCCTGCCAGTTTGTACCTACGCCGAGGATTGAAGGATCGGCATATAAATTATTCTCACGATAAAGACCCTGGGAAGCCAGGTCATTGTAGTATGATGCATAATCCCTCAGGTTCATCATGTCTAGGCGCTTGGTCTGACGGGCCACGGCGACCATACCGTCATAGGTAAATTTGGCGTCGCCGGCTTTACCGTGCTTTGTGGTGATGATCACAACACCGTTTGCACCCTGGGCACCGTAGATAGCGGTTGCGGAGGCGTCCTTGAGGATTTCCATGCTCACGATATCGGAGGGGTTGATTGTGGACAGCGGGGAGATGGTGGACACCTTACCGTTACCCAGGGCATCACCCAGACCGAAGTCGGCGCCGGAATTGCCGCCGCCCTGCATGATTACACCATCGATGACGTACAGAGGTTCTGCGTTGGCGTTGATGGTGGCCTGGCCACGGACGCGGATGGATGAGGATGAACCAGGAGCACCTGAAGTCTGAACTGCGGTAACACCGGCGGCGCGGCCCTGCAGGGACTGGTCCAGGTTGGTGATGATGGAGCCCTTGATGTCCTCTTCCTTCATTGATACGGAAGCGCCAGCAAGGTCACTCTTTTTCATGGTACCGTATCCCACGACGACTACCTCGTCCAGGAATTCGGTGTCCTCTCCCAGGACCACGTTGATGACAGACTGGCTGCCAACCGCGATTTCCTGGGTTGCATAACCGATGGATGAGAACACCAGCGTTGCGCCGGGGCGCACGGTGATGGTGTAATTACCATCCAGGTCTGTGATGGCACCGTTGTTGGTACCCTTCTCCATGACACTGGCTCCAATGACGGGGCCGATATTGTCGGTCACCGTGCCGCTGACCTTGTTCTGTGCGAACAGGGCCGTTGTGGCGAGGAGCGCCAGCATGAAGGTCACAAATTTTTGTCTCATGCTTTTTGTTGGTTAATGGTTAATATTATTATTGGTTAAGATTATTAGTTGCGTTGCAAATAATGTCAACGGTAGAGTCTGTCACGTAAACGCCGTTAAGGCCCTGGGCCTCCTGAGCGGGGTCACCGGTGTAAGGGTCACCGCTCACCCACTGTTCATTGGAAGGCACTGCAAAGCCGCTCCAGCCCCAGAAGTTGGCCCCGTCAAGGTTTCCGCCCACCTGGGAAAATACAAATTTATAATACGCGTCACGCGCGCGAGTGGAAGCGTTCATATCGGCCTTGAATCCGTCCCTGGGGAAACCGAATTCCTCGCAGACAACGGGAAGGCCAAGTTCGTTTGCCAGTTCCCTGTGAAGGCCGATATAGGCCGATGTCTTTTCGATGGCCGCGGGGAGATCCTCCTCCAGGGAATCGGCCTTTGCCCAGCCCCAGTTGTAAGGCCAGATATGGATGGTCATGTAGTCTATTCCGGGGATGCTGTTGAGCCTTTTCAGGAGTTCAATGTCCTCTTCAGAGCCCATCAGGCCTTCGTTGCCGGTGGAAAGGAGGTGATTGGGGTCAAGTTCCTTAACGATTGCGGCGGCCTTTGTCATCCAGCCGATGAATCCGTCCTGAATATCTTTCTCCGAGGAGAAGCAGCGGGGCTCGTTGCCAAGCTGCCAGGCAAAGATGGCGGGATCGTCCTTGTAGGGCTTTCCGGTAATGCTGTTGGTGCGGCCGACGATGTTCCTGAGATGGTTGAAATAGAGTTCCTGGGCTGGGGCCGATGTTTGGAATTTACGCATCTGCTGCATGAAGGGCCAGTAGCCGTCCACAAGCGGGATGAGGGTCTTTTCACCGGTGGCCCATTCAAGATACTGGCCATAACCGCCGCTCCATTCCCAGGAGTTGTTGATGTAAAGGACTGTCTGCATTCCCCTCTTGCCCAGCTCCACAAGATAGCGGTCCAGGCCCGTGAGGAGGGTGTCATTGTACACGCCGGGAGCGGTTTGAAGGGTGGGCTCCACGCGGGAGAATACGCCGTCAGGGCCGTCTCCGCCCACGAGGGTACGGAGATTGGTGAGGCCCAGGGCCTTCAGGGTGTCAAGTTCTCTTTGGAGGCGCTCTATGTCACCGCCACGGCCTTCCGAAGCCAGGATGGGACCATACCAGAAATTGGTTCCAACATAGCTGTATGGCTTACCGTCACGCTGGAAATGCCCGTCTTTTACCGTAACGAACTGAGGAGCTTTTGAACATGAAATAGCGGCAAGGGCAAGAAGGGCCCATACCACAGTTTTGAGTGTTATTTTCATTATGTTGGCCGACATAAATAACTTACTAGTGCAAAGTTATTGTTTCGGCCTGTTTCGAACAAATAAAATAATATCTAAAACTGATACTATTTTAACATGCCTCTATACAAACACCCTGTTTTTGGTGAAAAGTGCCCTGAAATCGCGGGGTGTGTAACCGCGGCGGTTCTTGAATGCGCGGTTGAAATTCGAGAGGTTGTTGAAGCCGCACGCGTAGCAGATTTCACTGATTCCCGTGGAGGTATCCACCAGCATACGGGCGGCCTTCCCAAGCCTCACGTCAATGATGTAATCCATCAGATTCCTGGTGGTATGCTGCTTGAAAAAACGGCTGAACGCGCTGGGGGCCATTCCCACCATTGCGGCAAGGTCCTCAAGGCGCAAATCATCGGCATAATGTTCTGATATATAATCCTTTACCTTTAGGACGCGGCGGCTTTCACTCCCCTGCCTTGTGTTTGCAAAAGAAGTTGAAGCAAGGACCCTGGCACCCTTGTCCTGGGAAAGCTCATTGAGTATCTTGAGCATGTTTAGAAACTGGTCGAAACGTTCCTCCAGGGAAGGAAGGGTGTCCAGGAGATTGTACACTTTGGCAATGGCGGTGAGGGAGAAAGTGACGCCGTGCCTGGCGCTTTCGAACATCCGCTTTATGGACGCAAACTGGTTACGGCCAAGGAGGCGTTCGTCAAGAAGAGTATCAGAAAACTGGATTGTGATCTCACGGATATCGGCCGATGTACAGTTTCCCTGCTCCCATGCATGCTCCAGCCCGTCACCGGTCACCAGGGTAAGCTCCAGATCACCGATCTCTTCTATGCTGTCACCCACCACACGCTTAACCCCCTTGCCGTTTTCTATGAAATTGAGTTCGAATTCCTTATGGGAATGAATGGGGTAAAGGAACTCGCTCTTGTGGCGCTCTACAATGTAAAAGCAGTCCCTGTCTGTAATAGGGGTTACCTCTCTGAGTACGTTGGCCATATCCGAATTATTGGTGTTCTTAGCACAAAGATATGAAAATTTTGATACTTTATAAACATTTTTTCGGACAAATGCGGATAGTGGTGATTTTTAATTATTTGCACTGCCGCCAATTATTTTCGCGCTCGTTTTAATCCGTTATTTGTAACATTGGCTCACCGCTCAAGTTTGGCGGGCAACGAAACGTGCAAAAAGCGCCATTTTCGTGTAGTTCATTGACCAAACGGGCAACGAAACGCACAAAAAGCGCCATTTTCGTGTGGTTCATTGCCCCACCCCATTACACACATATTGTAATGCCGATGCAGTGGAAGCTAAACCATTGCCACACAATCACTTACACAAGTGTTTGGGATTACCGGTAATCCCAAAGAAGCGCACAAGTAACTGACACACAGCAAGTTAACCTCCACCCCGTCGGCATTACCGCTGAACGCCCCCCTGCGCCAGGGATTGTTCTGGATGCACGGTGAAGGCTAAACCATTGGCACACAATCAGTTACGCAAGTGTTTGGGATTACAGGTAATCCCAAACAACTCCATAAGTCACTAACACACAGATGGTTAACCTCCACCCAATCGGCATTACCGCGTGTGCAGAGCATCCAGTTACCCCACGTCGGCTTTACCATGTGAGCAGAGCACCCAGTTAGCCCCCACCGCATCGGCATTACCACTGAACGCCCCCCTGTGCCACGTGATTGTTCTGGGTGCGCGGTGGAAGCTAAGTGATTGGAGCACAATGGATTACGAGGGTTTCTCCCAGAAAAAGTTCTGGTAGAAGGCTGTGTAAGTAACTGATATTCAGGCCGATAGCCTCCACCGCCAGGGGAGAAGTTTTGCGGGGAGGGGCGCCGGGGGTGCCAGGAGCGATAGGATAAGGGGCGGAGGGGATGCCGGGAGCGATAGGATAAGGCGGATAAGGGGTGCCAGGGAGGGATCAGTAGGAGCGGGCAATGCCAAGCTGCTGGATCTTGTAGGTATCTCCGCCGGAGGATGTGGCGTAGATGGTGACCTGGAAGTTTTCACCGCCGGCGTTAAGGATGCCAATAAGATATTTCTTGTTGGCTTCCGAAGCCCTGTGGGTTACCTCGAAGGAGCGGGGGGTGTAGGTGCCGAAGAAATTGCGGAGGATCTGGCGGGCCTGGGCCTTGGAGCAGTTGCGGGACGACGACAGGACGGTGAGGTCCAGATTGTCTGCAAACCAGCTGGAGAGTGAGGCCACGTCACCGGCTGCAAGGTACTTTGTGATTGATGAGAAAACGGAGAATTCACCTTCCGGTGAAGCTACAGGTTTGTAGGCCTTCACTGGCGTCACGGGCGTCTGCGCCATGGCTACCCCGCCTGAGAGGAGGAGCATTGCCGCCGATATTACAATCTTTGCTTGCTTTTTCATTCCGGGGAGATTTCTTGCAAATATCAAGCCGAAATGTTATTTTTGTAGGAGATTGAAACAGATACCCGGTCAATGCCGGACATGACAGGGAGAATATGAATATCGTTCTTCTCACCGTTGGGAAAACGGACGTTAAATGGGTGAAAGAGGGCCTGGACGTGTATGTGTCAAGGCTGCAGCACTATGTCCCGTTCAAGGTGACGGAGATCCCGGAACTGAAAAAGGCACAGGCGCTTAGCCGTGACCAGGTGAAGGAGAAGGAGGGAGAACTGATCCTGAAGCATCTGTCCCCTGCCGATACCCTCATCCTTCTGGACGAGCACGGTGTGGAGTACCGCTCCACGGAATTTGCCGGGATGCTTGAAAAATACATGCTCCAGGGCACCAGGAACCTGGTTTTTGCCGTTGGCGGGGCATACGGTTTTTCTCCGGAGGTTCACGCCAGGGCGCGCGCCAAGATGGCCCTTTCAAAAATGACATTCACCCATCAGATGGTGCGCACAGTTTTTGCAGAGCAGCTGTACCGGGCATTTACAATCCTGAAAGGAGAGCCCTATCACAATGAATAAGTCCCGTCTCATACGGCAAAGCGTTGCAATAGTTGTTATGGCTGCATCGGCCATAATTTTTGCGGCGTCACTCCTTACCGGTACGGGCAGCGAAGACCCAGAAGCGGCGGCGGCGGATTTTGGCAAGAAGACCAGCGCCCGCATCAGGATACTTGACAAATACATAGACAAGGCCCTGAATTCAGACCTTGGCTCCTGGATGGAGCTGAAGGGACTTCCGGCCGATATGGTTGTGTACCGCTACGTGGATGACACCCTCCAGAGCTGGGCCGGCCAGTTCCCCATCCGCAACGACGACATCCGCATCCGTTCACTCAGCTCACATCTCTCAGATGCCAGGAGTAACGTCACCTCTCCCCTTGCCGATGCAACCCCAAAGCTGTCCTTCGTGAATCACGGGCCAAAGTGGTATCTGGAGAAAGCCGTGGAGGGCAACGGCTGCAAGGTGATTGCCGGCCTTGAGATAGTGAACCAGCTGAGGCCGGGTTCCCTCACGGGCGTCAATCCGCGCCTGAGGAAAGACAACCACTACGGAGTGAGCCCTCTGTCGTCAAGCTCCGGCACGGCGGTCTCAGTTAACGGGGTTCCTCTTTTCAAACTCACCTCGGACACATTCCAGGGATACTCCAGAAGGCATTCGGCCTTAATCTGGCTTAGCCTGTTCCTTTTCATGGGCGCCCTCATCCTTTTCCTGAGCGCCCACCCTACGCCCCTTTGCCTGATAGGTACTGTTGCCATCCAGACGGGCATCTTCATCTGGATGTTCCTTTACGGGCGGCAACTGGACCAGGTGTCCCAGATCTTCTCTCCCCTGCTTTACGCCGACGGCCCGTTCCTCTACAGCCTTGGAGCCGTAATCCTTGTAAACCTTGCCATAGACATACTGGTCCTGGACCTCTTCGTGGTGCGGTGGACCTTCCTGAAAGGAGTGCTCCGGCGCTCTTCAAAAGCCGTCCAGGGCATACTGGCGGCCGTTTTCCTGGCCGCTGTGATAGGTGTTGTCACCTACATCCACATAAGCTTCTGCAGCATCCTCGAGAACTCCAGCATCAACCTTGAACTATATAAGGTAACGCTCATAAGCCCGTTTACCGGGCTGGTCTATGCCAGTTTCCTGGCGCTTGCGCTGGCTATCCCCATGCTCCTTCAGATTCTGGCTCCGCTGGTAAAAAATCTCACCGGCCTCCGCTACGACATGTTTTCACTTTGGGGCCGAATGGCGTTCTGCGTGGTGCTGGGGGTATATTTTGTGGTTACATCGGCCATACTAGGATTCCGGAAAGAGCAGCGCCGCGTGGACGTATGGGCCAACCGCCTTGCCATGGACAGGGACGTTGCCCTGGAAATCCAGCTCCGCTCCGTGGAGGCTTCCATTGCCGATGACCCCATGATAGGCGCCATGGCAGCCCTTGAAGGCGGCAGTGATATCCTCCGGGGCAGGCTCACCAGCGCCTACATGGTAAGGATAGCCCAGGATTACGACATCTCTGTGGTGAAGCCAGGCCCCTCAGGCCCCGGTTCACATCCCCTTTTCATGGAAAGGATACGTGGAGGCGTGCGGCTCGGGGAGAACTCCCACTTCTTCTACAGCTCAATAGGCAATGGACGTACGGCGTACACCGGCCTCTTTACATATTACTCAGAATACGGCCCGTCATCCATTTTCATCACGGTTGAATCCAAGCACAACAGGGAGGACCGCGGCTACCTTAGCCTCCTTGGCATACAGGATCCCGGCCGCGTGAGCCTTCCTCCTGTTTATTCCTGGGCCAAATACGTAGACGGCCACCTCCTGCAGTACAAGGGAGCATATCCCTTCCCAACCCTCTATTCCGGAAAGATCAAGGAAATGGCAGGAGACCATCCCTACAGCCACATCCGCATTGAAGGCTGGGATCTCTTTGCAAGAGAAGTATCTGACGGAGAAGTGATTATCCTTGCCCGCCAGAGCACGGAATGGCTGTACTACATTGTGGAGGGCTTCCTCCTAACCCTGGCGGCATTCTTCCTTGAAAGCGCTCTTTCCCGCAGGCGCCGCCGCACGGGAGGCCGCAGTTACTTCCAGACAAGGATAAGCCTGGTGGTGTACATCTCCCTCATCATAACGCTGGTAGCCATGGCCGTTTTCAGCGTATGGTTTGTGTACAGGAGGAATAATGCCGACATGCAGAGTGTCATGACATCACGCATCAACACCCTCCAGGCCATGCTGCAGGAGCGCCTGAGGATGGTTGCAACCCCGGCCGATATAGGCACTCCGCAGGCCGTGGCGGCAGTGGAAGGCGTGGGCAACAACCTCCGCTGCGACATAACCATATTCGACACTTCCGGCCAGGAGGTGATGAGCACCACCCCGGAGGTGTATGACCGGATGATCCTTGGAAACAGGCTTGAGCCATCGGCCTATAACCATATCATCTATGGCCATGACCGCTTCTACCTGCACCCGGAGAAAGTGGGCAGGAGGCGCTTCTACGCCCTCTACGTGCCGCTTTTCAACAGCAGCGGCACAATGATAGGGATTGCATCGGCCCCGTTCACTGACCTCACGCACAACTTTGAGACGGAGGCTGTGCTGCACGTTGCCACCATCATTACAATCTTCCTGCTGCTGCTCCTGGCCGCCCGCCTCATCACCTTCATGGTGGTGTCAAGGCTGTTCCGGCCGCTTACGGAGATGAGCCGCAAGATGACGGTCCCGGACGTAGACCACCTGGAGCCACTTATCTATCACCAGGACGACGAACTTACCCCGCTTGTGGACGCCTACAACCGTATGGTGAAGGACCTCGGGGAGAGTTCCCGCCGCCTTGCGCAGGCAGAGCGTGACAAAGCCTGGACAGACATGGCCCGCCGTGTGGCACATGACCTCAAGAACCCTCTTACCCCCATAAAACTGCAACTCCAGATGCTTGTGCGCCTGAAAAGCAACGGAAATCCCGCATGGCAGGACAAGTTTGACGAGGTAGCCCAGACGGTTCTCTATCACGTGGATCTGCTGTCCGATTCCGCCGACCAATTCTCCACCTTTGCCAAGATGTATGACCAGAAGGCGGAAAGGATGGACCTTGACGCCCTTGTGCGCCAGGAGGTGGATCTCTTTGATTCAAGGGAAGACATCAAGGTGGAATACTATGGCCTTCCCGGCGCCATGGTGGAGGCTCCGCGCCCCCAGCTTACTCGTGTTGTGGTGAACCTTATCACCAACGCCATCCAGGCTGTAGATGACAATAAGGGAGAAAAACGGCTGCTTGTGTCTGTGAGAAAGGCCTACGAGGACGGATTCTATGAGATTGTGGTGGAAGACAACGGTCCCGGAGTGGAAGAGGCCAACCAGGACAAGATATTCACACCGGACTTCACCACAAAGACCAGCGGCAGCGGCCTTGGGCTTGCAATATGCAGAAGGATAGTGGAGCACTGCGGCGGCAGCATCTCCTACAGCCGCTCATTTACGCTTGGGGGCGCCTGCTTTACTGTGAAATACCCCAGGAGCTAACCGCTCCGGCAACTTTCTCAAGCAGCCATTTAGGGGTTGACGTGGCGCCGCATACGCCCACGGACTGCCAGTCCTTTATCCATGAGAAATCTATTTCCTTCTCAGAGCCAATCACGTATGTGGCAGGGTTCACACTGCGGCAAAGGTCGCTGAGAACTTTCCCGTTGGAGGAAGAACGCCCGGCGACAAAGAGAATCACATCATGGGAGGCGGCGAAGCGTGCCAGTTTCTCATGGCGGCCGGCAACCTGGGCGCAGATGGTGTTGTTGACGGTGAGATTGGCCCCGGCGGCGCGGAGCATCTCACAGATTTCCTCATACTCCGTGGGGCTCTTGGTGGTTTGGGAGAAGATGACTACGGGCTTTGCAAGATCTATTTTCCCCTCCTGGAGGGCGCTGGAGAGCATTTCTGCGTTTTCTACCACAAGGGCGTTTCCACCCACCTGGCCGATAAGCCCAAGTACCTCCGCGTGACCCACCCGGCCGAAGATTATCACCTGGCCGCTGGCGTTACGTATGCGCTCCTGAAGTTTCAGCACCACGGGGCAGGAGCAGTCAATGATGGAAAGCCCGCGTTCCCTGGCCTCATCATAGGTATATGGAGGCTCTCCGTGGGCGCGGATAAGTACGGTACCGCCGCGGGGCACCTCTGAAAGGGAATTTACGGTTACAAGGCCTTGTTCCTGAAGGCGTGAGAGTTCAGCCTCATTGTGGACTATGGCGCCAAGTGAGTAGAGGGTTCCGCCGCCACGGAGGTACGCTTCCGCGCTTGTGATGGCGCGGATAACTCCACCGCAGAAGCCGGAGCCCGGGTCTATCTCAACTTTTACCACGTGATTCCGGGAGTTTCCAGAAGGGTGAATTTGCCTTGAAGGAGGCCAAGCATCCACACAAGTTCCTCATGGAGGGTCATGTGGGTGTTGTCAAGCACAAAGGCATCATCGGCCTGCCTTAACGGAGAAGTTTCCCTGTGGGAATCTATGTAATCCCTTTCCTGGAGGTTTTTCATTACGTCCTCCAGGCTGGGGTTCTCACCCTTTGAGACAAGTTCGTCAAAACGGCGCTGGGCGCGTACGGCGGGCTCTGCGGTCATGAAAATCTTCACCTCTGCATTAGGGAATACAGTTGTGCCGATATCCCTGCCGTCCATGATGACGCGGCCGCCCTCAGAGAAGGCGTGGAGGTGTTCATCCACCCAGGCGCGCACGAAGGGGATGGCGCTGACGGGGCTCACAAGGGCGCTTACCTCAAGGGTGCGGATGAGGGGCTCAATGCAACGTGAACCGCTGTAGAGAAGCGTCTTGTCATCTTCCCTCTGAAAGTGAAGGTCCAGGCCGGGAAGAGCCTTTTTAAGGGCATCCTCGTTGATTTTTCCGTCCGGGGCCATGCCGCCCTCCATGGCAAAGAGGGTTACGCCGCGGTACATAGCGCCGCTGTCAAGATACAGGAAGCCGAATTCCTTGGCAACCATCTTTGCAAATGTGCTTTTGCCGGTAGATGAGTAGCCGTCTACTGCAATGGTTATATCGGGGATAGTCATAACTGCTATGGGTTTACATTACATAATCCTGTACGTCCTGTGCGCTGATGGGACTGCCGCCAAGGATGAGGAGGCGCTCAACAACATTCCTCAGTTCACGGATATTGCCGGGCCAGGGACGATCCTGGAGCATTTTCACTGCTTCCGGCTGGTATTCGCGCACAGGCTTTCCGCTTTCTGCGCAGATCTGTTCCGTGAAGTGCTTCACAAGGAGAGGGATATCGTCCTTTCTCTGGTCAAGGGCCGGAACCTTGAGGACAATGACGCTTAACCTGTGATAGAGGTCCTCGCGGAAGTTCCCGGCCGCAATCTCCTCCTGGAGGTTCTTGTTGGTGGCGGCAATCACGCGTACGTCCACGGTGATTTCCTTGTCTCCGCCCACCGGGGTGAGTTTGCGTTCCTGCAGCACGCGGAGAACCTTTGCCTGGGCAGCCAGGGACATGTCTCCAATCTCGTCCAGGAAGATGGTTCCGCCATCGGCCTGCTCAAATTTTCCCTTATGGTCCCTTATGGCCGATGTAAATGAGCCTTTCTTATGGCCGAAGAGTTCGCTGTCAATAAGTTCCGAAGGGATGGCGGCGCAGTTCACCTCCACAAACGGCATCATGGAGCGCTCGCTGAGCTGGTAGATGCTCTGGGCCACAAGCTCCTTGCCGGAGCCGTTGGGGCCGGTGATGAGGACGCTTGCTGCGGTGGGCGCCACCTTCTGGATCATGTCCCTGAGGTGCTCCACGGGCTCTGATTCACCCACCATCTCGCGGCCGTAGATCTTCTTTTTGAGGATTTTGGTCTGGGTTACAAGGTTTGCCTTGTCCGTGGCGTTCTTCAGGGTGATGAGGATGCGGTTAAGGTCCAGGGGCTTTTCTATGAAATCGAAGGCGCCTTTCTTGATGCAGTCAACGGCCGTGTTAATATCGGCATGACCTGAAATCATTATCACGGGAGTCTCTATGCCTTCCTCAACAATCTTCACAAGCATCTCCGTGCCGTCCATCTCAGGCATCTTGATGTCACAGAAAATGGCGTCATATTTTTCTTTTGACGCCTTCTGGAGGCCCTCCGCGCCGTTTTCAGCGGTTTCCACCTGATAGGATTCCATCTCCAGGATTTCCTTCAGGGAATAACGGATGGCGCGTTCGTCGTCTACAATCAGAACTTTCATTACAATGATATATTTATGCAAATATCGGAAATTTTTCACATGCTTGCAAGGCGCATTTGAGGCTGGCGCGCAAATTTCTCATCCACAGCGCCTTACGCAAAGTCGGGTGCACCTGCAGGTGCACCCGACTCGTTATAACCAACTGAGAGCCAGTAGCTTAGCCGCCAGGGAATTATTTTACCCTCTGGCCGTAGCTGCGGTCTGTGGTGTTCACGGTGATGATTTCACCTGTTTCGATGAACAGGGGGACCATGATCTTGGCACCGGTTTCAAGGGTGACTTCCTTGAGGGCGCTGGTGGAAGCGGTGTTACCCTTAACTGCGGGCTCACTGTAGGTAACCTCCAGGGTTACGTAGGTGGGAAGTTCGCAGGTGAGGCAGCGTTCCTCGGGCTCTGTCATGTACATCATTTCCACGCGCTGTCCTTCCTTCATGAGGTCTGCGTTCTCCACTACGTCGTGAGGGAGGGTAATCTGCTCGTAGGTTTCCTCGTGCATGAAGTTGAAGGCCTCACCGTCATCATAGAGGAACTGGTAGGGGCGGCGCTCCACGGAGATTGTGTCAAGCTTTACGCCTGCGGTGAAGGTGTTCTCAAGGATGCGGCCGTTCTCAAGGTTACGGAGTTTGGTCTTTACGAATGCGGGGCCCTTACCGGGTTTCACGTGCTGGAAGTACACTACAACGCAGGGTTTGCCGTTGAACATCAGGTACATTCCGTTTTTAAGGTCAGCAGTTGTTGCCATAAAAAATCTGGTATGTTTAGTTAATTGTTATTTCCAAAAATCTCACAAAATTAAGAATTTGTGGTTTTTTCTGCAAATTTTCTTTATGTCTGTAAAGAGATTCCCGGTCGGAGCCGGGAATGACGGGGATAATATTGCCGGGAATGACGATGGGATAATGTGCATTATTTTTTATATATTTGTGTGATGAAACCGGGGAAGGTCATACGGAACGTAGTTATAGCGGTGGCGGGGCTGCTTGTGGCGGTCCTTGTGGCACTGCAGGTAATCCTCAGGCCGGCGGTCCTTACAAAACTTGTAAATAAGTTTGCCGCAGATTACGTGGAAGGAGACGTCTCCTTCGGGAACATCAAGGCCCACGTGATAAAGAGTTTTCCCTTCCTCAATCTGGAGGCCGATGACTTCTCCCTCACCTACCCCCATGACAGATACGCCCAGTGGGACACAATCTACCCGGATAGCGGGAGGCGCTTCAGCCTCATGAAGGCAGGCCGGGGGGAAGAGGTTGATACCCTGGCGTCTTTCCGCCACCTCAGCGTTTCCCTCAACTACATGGGCATCATCCGCGGGGACGGCTTCCACATCCGGAAGGCGGAGCTCATGCATCCAAGGATCTTTGCGCACTACTATGATTCATCGGCCGCAAACTGGGATATCCTGCCCTTAGGCGGCCCCAAGAAAGATACCACCAAAAAGCCCGCACCAAGGATAGAGATAAACAAGGTGCACATGAGCGACCGCCCGTTCATCGTGTTCACAAACCCGCGCGACACCGTTCACGGAATGTTCACCATGCGGCGTCTGAGCCTTGACGGGCACATCGATACACGGAGCATAGAGAAGCTGGAATCGGCCCTGGAGGTGGATTCCCTGTTTGTTTCCGGAAGGCTTCCGGCCGATACTGTGGCGGTGGCCCTTCAGTCACTCAGGGCCAAAGGCGGGGACCGCCACCTGGAACTGGACGCAAAGGCACATGCGTGGCTTGCAACCGGGAAGTTCGGGAGGCTCAGAGTGCCTCTTGGAATATCCCTGGACGGGGATTTTCCGGAAAGGCAGGACGACTCCCTGCAGGTGCAGCTTAACCGCCTGGGGCTGGATGTTAGCTCCCTTCACCTTGACGGAGAAGGCAGCGTCACGGCCGGAAAGGGAGCGTATAACCTGGACCTTGAGGCCCACATCAAGGACTGCCCGCTAGGGAAGCTCATTGAAGAATACCAGAACAATATCCCGGTCCTGAAAAAGATCAAGACAAACGCCAGGCTGTCCCTTGACGCCAACATAGACGGCGTTTACGGCGGCGGAAGGATGCCGGCGGTGGAGGCAAAACTCCTGGTTCCGCAGGCCCTCCTGGATTACGACGGCCTCAGCCGCCAGGGCCGCGTAGCGCTTGACGCCACGGTCACTACTGATGACCTGAGGGCCGTGGATGCAGACATAAGGAAACTATTTGTAGACATCCTTGGCACCAGAATTAATCTCACCGGAGGGGTCAAGGACGCTCTGGGAGAAGACCCTCTTATTGTTTTTGACGGCACCGCAAGGGCACGCGTAGACTCCCTCACAAGGGCATTCACCTCAGAGCGCGGCATCACCGGCACCGGCGCAATTGACGCAAAGCTTCACGGCAAGGTGCGGAAGTCCCAGCTCAACATGGTTAAGATAGGAGGGGCCGATATTCTCTGTAACCTTGACGCCCGTGACCTCTCCATCCAGGATGCCCCGGACAGCATAGACGCCCTTATCCCGGCGCTGGAGCTGGAACTTGCCACAAAGGCCAACAAGATAGACCGGAACATCCGCCAGGGCGCACGCGTACTGGCGTTGAAAGCACGTACGGACACTTTATCGGCCCGTTACGGAAACCTTGACATCAAGGGCGGGAAACTGCTTCTCCTGATGCAGAATTCGGCCGATATCCTGAAGAGGGGCAAGGAGCTCACTCCCCTTATGGGCCTTCTGAAACTTGAAAGCCTGGGGCTCCGGGACCAGGAAGGCATGGGCATCAGACTGCGTGAAAACACTGAGACTTTCCGCATTACGCCGGCTTCCAAGGCTCAGTCTTCGCCAAAACTCACCCTCACGTCCTCTTCCGGACGCCTTGGCTTCAGGAAGGGAACGGATTTCTATGCTTTACGCGACGTCAAATTTGATATCAGCGCAAGGAAGCACGTATCCTCCCGCCGGTTCAGCTCAGAGCGCCGGAACCACATCCTGGATTCCCTCCAGAGGGTTTATCCGGGAGTGCCGCGTGATTCCCTCTTCCGCAAGGCCCGCCTTGAACGCCTTAACCGCCAGGCCAAGGACGATTTCGCCTCCAAGGACATCAAGATAAGCCTCTCAAAGGCCCTCCAGGGCTATGTTAGGAACTGGGACATCGAAGGCAATCTGGATCTATCCAGCGGCCGCATCATGATGCCGGCTTTCCCGCTCAGGACGCGGGTATCGGCCATAAAGGGCTCATTTGACAACGACACCCTTGACCTTCAGAACATCACCATCAATGCGGGAGTGTCGGATGTATCGGCACGGGCAAACCTGACGGGCCTGAGGCGGGCGCTTATCGGCCGGGGAAAGAGCAAGCTCAAACTTAAGGCCGATGTTTCCTCCAACTACCTTGACGCCAACGAGCTTATGCGCGCCTATGCTTACTACACCACGTATGAGCCGCCGCAGAAGCTCTCTGATGCTTCCGACGAGGCCGTAGAGCAGGCCGTGGAAAGCGCAGAGCTTCCGGATTCAACGGGAAGTAAGCTCATCGTAATCCCCTCCAACCTGGATGTGGACTTCACGCTGGAAGCCAGCGGCATAAAGTACGACAGTCTCCTTATAAGCTGGGCTGCCGCCGATATAGCCATGCGTGACCGCACGCTGCAGGTGACAAACGCCATCGCCGCCTCCAACATGGGAGACCTCTATTTTGAAGGATTCTACTCCACGCGGAACAAGAAGGACTTATCGGCCGGATTTGACCTTAACCTTGTGAACATAACCGCAGAGAAAGTCATTACGCTGTTCCCTGCCGTGGATACCCTCATGCCCATGCTCACAAGCTTTGACGGAGACCTTGACTGTGAGATTGCCGCCACCACCCAGATAGACACCAACATGAATCTCATCATCCCTTCCGTGGACGGCATACTCAAGATTTCCGGCAACGACCTCAACCTCAAGGACAGCAAGGACTTCACAAAAATTGCGCGGCTCCTCATGTTCAGGGACAAAAAGAAGGCCCACATAGACAACATGTCGGTAACCGGAATGATGAGGGATAACCGCATAGATGTATTCCCGTTTGTGCTCAACGTAGACAGGTATATGGTGGCGGCAAGCGGATACCAGCAGCTGGACGAATGGCTGGATTACCATATTTCCGTGATAAAGTCTCCGTTGCTGTTTAAGTTCGGCCTCAATGCCTGGGGCAAGGACTTTGACCATATAAAGTACGGGCTTGGAAGGGCGCGATACAGAAGCGCCAACGTTCCGGTGTTCACAAAACAGATGGACACCGTGCAGTATTCCCTGCTTGCAGCCATCCACAATATCTTTGAACTTGGCGTGGAGAAGGCACTGGCGGAAAACCGTGCGGCAGAGTATCTGAGGCAGCAGGAGGCGGGCTCCGGGGCTTCAGAGGAAGTTTCCGTAGAAGAACTTGAGGGCGCCGCGGAAGGCATGGCAGGCTTCCAGGAGGGCATCCTTGGAAACGTGGAATCCCGCCGTGAGGCCATAAAACAGGAAATCCTGAGACTGGAAAAAGAATTATCATCGGCAAATGAACAGTGAAGAGTATCTGGAAGTAAGCGTTAAGCTGTCTCCTTTCTCAGAGGAGATGGCGGAGATTATAATGGCTGAACTGTCCGAGCTCCCGTTCGATTCCTTTGTGACGGAGGATCCTTTCCTTAAGTGCTACATCCAGAAGGATTCATACAGGGCATCGGAGGTAAAGGCCGTGCTGAGCGGCTTTCCGGGGGCCACATTCACCACTGCCCTTGTTCAGGGCCAGAACTGGAACGCTTCCTGGGAGGCTTCTTTCGAGCCCATTGTAGTGGACGGCGTTGTTACCGTGAAGGCTCCGTTCAATACAGATGTTCCGCGCACCCGTTACAACATCTGGATAGACCCAAAGATGGCTTTCGGGACGGGGTATCACCATACCACATATATGATGATGTCCAGGCTCCTAAGGCTTCCCGTACGCGGATCTTATGTGTGCGACATGGGCTGCGGCACGGCAATCCTTGCCATCCTTGCCGCAAAGATGGGCGCCCGCAAGGTGTTTGCCGTGGACATAGACCTTGTGGCCGCACGCAGCGCCTGGGGCAACTGCAGGTGGAACAAGGTGGGGACGCGCGTTGAGACCGCCTGTGGGGATGCATCGCTGCTGCAGATGGGAACATACGACATCCTCCTTGCCAACATCCACCGCAACATAGTGATTGAGGATATGCCCACATACGCACGCTCACTTAAGCGCGGCGGGCATCTTCTCCTGAGCGGTTTCTTTGAGGCCGATGTCCCCGCGGTCACAGCCGCGGCCATGGAGGCCGGGCTCCTCCCCGCCGGGTCCTCTTCCCGTGAAGGCTGGGCCTGCCTTGAATTCACTAAGAAATGAGTATCGGTCATCATGCCGGAAATCTTTCTGCGCCCACAATTGTGAGTGCAGAGACCATGCAGCGGGCCATCCTGGAGTGCGGCCTGGTGCCGTTTTTTGAAAATCCCATTGCCGGTTATTCCGTGGAAGAGATGACGCATCCGTCGTACTGGTTTGACGGAGACGCCGGTGTCCTTGGCCCCTGGGACTGGAAGATTGACTGCGTCCAGAGCGGAGACATCCTTTATGGGAAATACCTCTGCGGCGGCAAGGCGGCCTTTGCCACTTTTGAATGGTACAGGGAACTGAGGAATTACCGGCAGTCCCTGGAAAAATACGCCCTGCAGCCCGGCCCACAGACTGCCGTGATGGACTATGTGAATGAACGCGGGTCCGTTTCCGTGAAGGAAGTGCGCACACTTCTTGGGATTAAGAAAAGTGCTGCCGATGCCCTTCTCACCAGGCTTCAGATGCAGTGCCGGCTGGTTATTGGAGACCTTGTCCGCGTATACCGCGGCGCAGACCTCCACTACTCCGGCTGGCAGGTGGCTTCCTTCTGTAAACCCGAGGACCTTGCCGGCTCCGGCGGCTTCCCCGGAGCTCCAGCTGGGTTCCCCTTTGCAGGTGCTGATGACTCCCTGGAGTGCTCACACTCCCCTTCCGAGTCATTTAAGCGCCTCTCCGCACACATATCTGAACTCACCGGAGAAACTTCTTCTTCCCTTATTGCAAAGATTTTAGGATAATTTTGTATCTTTGCAGTCCAATCCCGCGGGCGTGTTGGAATTGGTAGACAACCCAGACTTAGGATCTGGTGCAGCAATGCGTATGGGTTCGAGTCCCTTCGCCCGCACAAAATCTTTCCGCAGGCATCTTCCCTTCAGAAGACGCTGTTATTTTCTTAAAAATCAGTATTTTTGCACTGCTATCACGGAATAATGATTGTCAATTGTAAATCACTATGAATAAAAACACCCTTTCCGCCTTCGTAGCAGTCGTTCTAGCCATCCTGCTCACTGCATCCTGTTCTTCCGGCAGTTCCTGGGTCAAAGTGCAGGGAAACAAGTTCATCGGCCCGGACGGGAAAGAACTGGTTTTTCGCGGACTTTGTTTCTCGGACCCGGTCAAACTGGTGCGCGGCATCTGCTCCTCCTTCACCGAACCCGTTCCCGGCCGCCTTCTGGCAAAGATATAGTTACAAAATAGAAAAATTAAATCAATACTAGAATATGAGACTTGACCGAATTATCATCATAGCAGGTTTATTGCTGGCGCTGGCTGCCTGCAAACACGAGAATCCTGTTTATGTCACCGTCAATGAAGAGTTTGATGTCGTTATAGACAACACAACGGAGTCTGTAAAGATGGTTATCGAAGGGGGCTTCAACCCCCATATCAGGCAGGTGGTTTCCAATGCCGACTGGCTTCAAGTCCGTTATTCCGGAACCATCAAACTGGATGAGTTCAAAGACCCTGATACGGGCTTCTACTGGCTCAGCGGAGGGGAATACCCCCAGTTCGAACTCTCCTATACAACCTATGATTATCTGGATGAGTATGACGAGAGGGATACGGATGTGATAATCACGACCGAATCCGGCAATACTCTGACGATCCACGTGACCCAGGGCGACCGGAGCCTGGAGTCTGACGAAGAAAAACCCAACTACTGCTTCGTGCCCACCGAAAAGGGCATCTTCCTGGTGTTGAACACGGGAGGCGGTATGGGCGGCCCCAAGTTGAGCGACATAAAGTCTGCGAATACGGACTTTGAAGCCGACTGGACCCAGGAAGAGGCCATCTAC